>Ga0255048_10000302_pt1 | contig 38451 bp, 48 predicted proteins | sample JV7_2_2_MG_FD_183619 | JGI IMG/M metagenome (GOLD analysis project Ga0255048, IMG submission 183619) | Seawater microbial communities from Jervis Inlet, British Columbia, Canada - JV7_2_2 | ecosystem: Environmental > Aquatic > Marine > Inlet | place: Canada: British Columbia | collected 2016-10-06
TTACACGCGCGCGGCGCATGCGTACCCGGCTCATTCCACGGCTCCCGTGATCAGGTAGAGCACCGCCATCCGTACGGCCACGCCGTTGGTCACCTGATCGAGGATGCGCGAGGGCTCCGCGTCCGCAACCTCCGTCGCAATCTCGACGCCTCGGTTCACGGGACCGGGATGCAGCACGATCGCATCCGGACTGGCCAGCTTCAGCTTCTCAACCGTGAGGCCAAAGGTGCGCGCGTACTCGCGCATGCTCGGAAACAGCGGCCCCTCGAGGCGTTCCTGTTGGATCCGGAGCATGACGATGACGTCGGCTCCCTCCAGCGCCTCCGCCATGGAATCGCATGGCTTCACCCCCAGCAGCTCGATCCCAGGAGGCATCATGGTGGCTGGTCCCGCGACGCGAACTTCGGCACCGAGCTTGGTGAAGGCATAGATATCGGAGCGGGCAACGCGACTGTGAGCAATGTCCCCGACGATGGCCACCACGCGTCCCTCGAGGCTGCCGAGAGACTGACGCACCGTAAACACGTCGAGCAGCGCCTGGGTGGGGTGCTCGTGTACTCCGTCGCCGGCATTGATCACGGGAACGCGCACGCGCTCGGCCAGCATCTGCGGTACGCCCGCGGTTCGGTCGCGCACGATCAGCACGTCTGCGTTCATGGCGGCGAGGTTCTGGACCATGTCCGCGAGCGTCTCCGCCTTCGAGAGACTCGAGCCCGACTCCGATACGTTGACCGCGTCGGCCGAAAGACGCTTGGCCGCAATCTCAAAGCTGACCCGCGTCCGCGTCGAGGGCTCGAGGAAGACGTTGATCACGGTTCGGCCGCGCAAGGTGGGCACTCGCTTAATCTCGCGTTGCGAGATCTCGAGCATCGCCTCAGCCGTGTCGAGCACCCGGACGATCTCGTCGGGCTCCATGTTCTCGATTCCGAGCAGATGCCTCATATGACGACCACCTCGTACTCTCCCCCGGGTGCCTGGCGCAGGACCACCTTCTCGGCGCGAGAGGTGGGTATATTCTTGCCGACAAAGTCGACGCGGATCGGCAGCTCGCGATGTCCCCGATCCACCAGCGTCGCCACCTGGATTCCCTCCGGTCGGCCAAAATCGATGACCGCATCCATGGCGGCCCGCACGGTGCGTCCAGTGAACACGACGTCTTCGACGAGCACCACCCGCTTCCCTGTCACCGAGAACGGCATCCGCGTCTTGTGAGGGATAGGTCGTCGTCCGTGGCCGATCACGTCATCGCGGTAGAGCGTCACGTCCAGGGCACCCAGCGGAACCTCGCTGCCGCTGAGCTCGCGCAGGGCTTCGGCCAGCATCTCGCCCACCGGGACGCCGCCAAGGGCGATCGCCACCAGGGTAATCGACTCCGGGCTCCCGTTGCGCTCCAGGATCTCGTGCGCGATGCGCGTGGTGGCGCGGCGAATGCCTGCGGCCTCCAGCACGACCCGCGCGGGGCCGTCGCCACTGGATCCGCCTTGCGTCGCGCTGGACGTGAGCGAGGGAACTCGCGATCTGGAATCGGGAATGCTCATCCAGCACCTTTGCCCGTCTCTCCGGATGGGCTTAAAAGGGCCTATAAAATCAACCAGTTAGGGCGATGTCCCGGGTTTATTCCCCAGGCCGGCACCCCCCCCGGTCACACGGTTCTAACCTAGAGAAGCGAGTCGGCTGCGTCAATCGGCGAGGCCGGGCACCGAATGGCCGATGCGGTGCCAGCGCACCTCCTCCACCTGGAAGGTGACGACCCGGTACAGGGTGTGGAACAGGTCACTCAGGAAGCCGCGCTCCGGGCTGTGACCCGACGCCACCACCCAGGACCAGTGGATCATGAAGGCCTTGCCCTTGATCTGATCCTTCCGCACATACTTGTAGCTCCACTCGCGGCTGTCCCGCGAGTTATCCCGGTTGTCTCCCATCATGAAGTACTCGCCCTCGGGCACGATCCAGGGTCCGCGGTCTCTCAATGAGCCCGACCTGGGCGTCTGGATGACCGTGTACTCGGTCCCCTCGGGGTTGATTTCCTGATAGCGCTCGGCCCTCGCCTCACTGCGCCGCGCATAGTCGGTGTATACGTACTCGCCCTCCGCAACGCGGTCGACGAGCTCCGAATTCAGCCAGAGCCGCCCGTCTTTCAGCTCGACCCGATCCCCGGGCAGGCCGATGATGCGTTTGATGAAGTCCTGGCGCGGATCGTCCGGGTAGCGGAAGACGATCACGTCTCCCCGGGCGGGCTCACCCAAGCTAAGCAGAAGCGTCCCCGTGACGGGCAGGCGCAATCCGTACACGAACTTGTTGACGACGAGATAGTCTCCGACGAGCAGGGTCGGAATCATCGAGCCTGACGGGATCTTGAAGGGCTCGACCACGAAAGAGCGGATCAGCAGAGCCAGCACAATCGCAATCGCCAGGGCTTTGAAGGTCTCGAGTGAGCCTCCTCGTTCCTTGTGCTGCTTCTGCTGCTCCCGCTTGGCCTGCTCAGCTGCCACGCCCCGGACGCTATCCCTCTTGTTTCGGGCCGTCAATCGCACGCTCAGCGTTCCCGATCATCGGTACTGAGTACCGCAAGGAATGCTTCCTGCGGAATCTCCACCTTGCCAATCCGCTTCATGCGCCGCTTGCCTTCCTTCTGTTTTTCCAGGAGCTTTCGCTTGCGCGTAATATCGCCTCCGTAGCACTTGGCGGTCACGTTCTTGCGCAGCGCCTTCACGCTGACGCGCGCAATGACACGGGTGCCGATGGACGCCTGCAGGGCCACCTCGAACATCTGTCGCGGGATATGCCTCTTGAGCGCCTGGATCAGGGCCAAGCCGCGTCGGTAAGCAGTGTCGCGGTGAACAATCATGGAGAGCGCATCCACCGATTCAGTATTGACGAGCACATCCACCTTGACCAGAGCGTCGGGCTGGTAGTCGAGCAGCTCATAGTCCATCGACGCGTAGCCGCGTGTGACACTCTTGAGACGGTCGTAGAAATCGATCAGCACCTCGGCCAGGGGCAGGTCATAGCGAACCACGGCGCGTCGGTCGCTGTGCACGGCCAGATCCCGTTGCGCGCCCCGACGCTCCTGACACAGCGCGAGCACGGGACCCAGGTACTCGGAGGGCACGTGAATCTGGGCCAGGATGCGCGGCTCAAGAATGTCTTCGATCTCTCCGGGATTGGGCAGGTCGCTGGGGCGATGCAGCTCGAGCTCACGTCCGTCGCGCAGCCTCACCTTGTACACCGTCGTCGGCGCCGTGATGATGAGATCCAGGCCGTACTCGCGTTCGAGCCGCTCCTGGGCGATCTCCATGTGCAGGAGCCCGAGGTATCCGCAGCGGAATCCGAAACCCAGCGCTTCGCTGGTCTCGGGCTCGGCAAAGAATGAAGAGTCGTTGAGCTGCAGCCTCTCGATGGCGGCGCGTAACGCGTCGTAGCCCCCGGCCTCCGTGGGATAGAGTCCACTCCAGACCATGGGCTGCATGCGACGGAAGCCGGGTAGCGGCTCGCTGCCGGGGCGCGCGGCTTCGGTCACGGTGTCACCGACCTGAACCGCTTTCGGGTCGCGGATGCTGGCGGTCGCGAGAGCCACCTCGCCACAACCCGCTCGCACGATGCGATGCACGTCGGGGGACAGAACGCCCAGCAAGGCAACGTCGTATTCCTCGCCCGTGGAGAGCAGGCGGATGCTCGCATCCGAGCTCAGGCTCCCATCCACGATCCGCAGCAGCATTGCCGCACCTAGATACGAGTCGTACCAGCTATCGAAGACCAGGGCTCGCAGCGGCGCTTCCGGATCTCCCCGCGGCGGGGGCACACGCTCGACGATCAACTCCAGCAGCGCGCCGACGCCTTCACCGGTCTTCGCGGAGATCAAGAGTGCATCCCCGGCGGGGATGCCGACGATGTCTTCGATCTCGCGCACGGCCCGTTCCGGGTCCGCATTGGGAAGATCGATCTTGTTGATGACCGGGATGAGCTCCAGGCCCGCAGCCACCGCCACCTCGGCGTTGGCCACCGTTTGGGCCTCGACGCCCTGTACCGCATCCACGACGAGAAGCGCTCCCTCACATGCGGCCAGGGAGCGGGAAACCTCGTAGTGGAAGTCCACGTGACCAGGTGTATCGATCAGATTGAGCAAGTAGTCTCGACCGTCCACCGCGCGATAGCGCATACGCACGGTCTGCGCCTTGATCGTGATGCCCCGCTCTCGCTCGAGGTCCATTTTGTCCAGGAACTGGTCGACGCGCTCGCGCGCATGTAGCGTGCCCGTGGATTCGAGCAAGCGATCGGCGAGCGTCGACTTTCCGTGGTCGATGTGCGCGATGATGGCGAAGTTGCGGATCTGCTCCATTTCGAGGGGCTCAGGCGGACGACTTCTCCATCTGTGACTCGAAGTACGGCAAGGTCAGGCCCAGCCCCTCGTCGGGCTCGACCCTGGGGCTCCAGCCCAGGACTCGCTTTGCCAGGGCGATGTCGGGCCGGCGCACCTTCGGATCATCGGCGGGAAGCTCCTTATGCACGACACGACTGCGCGATCCCGTGATGCGCAGAATGCGCTCTGCAACCTCCAGAACCGTCATCTCCTGGGGATTGCCGATATTGACCGGCCCCGTGTAGTCCGAATCCAGCAGACGACAAATCCCCTCGACCAGATCTGACATATAGTTGATGCTGCGCGTCTGCTTGCCATCTCCAAAGACGGTTAGATCCTCGCCACGCAGTGCCTGGGTAAAGAACGTGGGGATCATGCGTCCATCGTCGGGCCGCATCGCAGGACCATAGGTATTGAAGATCCGCACGATGCGGACCTCGACGCCGTGGTAGCGGTGATAGGCCATGGTCATGGCCTCCGCAAAGCGCTTGGCCTCGTCATAGACTCCGCGAATCCCGATCGGGTTCACGTTTCCCCAATAGCTCTCCGGCTGTGGGTTGACCTTCGGATCCCCGTAGCACTCGGAGGTGGAGGCGAGTAGGAAGCGAGCGCCTCTGTCCTTGGCCAGGCCCAGTGCCTTGTGGGTTCCCAACGCTCCGACCTTGAGGATCTGGATCGGAAGCTTCTCGAAATCGGTGGGGCTGGCGGGCGAGGCGAAGTGCAGGACCGCATCCAACTTCCCCGGCACGTGGATGAAGTTCGTGACATCGTGCTGAATGAAGAGGAATCCGTCCCGTCCGAACAGGTCCTCGATGTTTTCCAGGCGACCGGTCAGCAGATTGTCCATGCAGACGACCTCATTGCCGTCATCCAGGAAACGCCGACTCAGATGCGAACCGATGAATCCTGCGCCTCCGGTAATCAAAACCCTACGCATCCCGACCCTCCCTTTCGGCCGACAGATAATCAACCAGTGCGTCCCGCCAGTACGGCATCTCGATCCCGAGCGAGCGGGCGCGCTCGAGCGCGAGCACCGCATACGCCGGCCGCACGGCGGGTCGGGGCACCTCGGCGGTCGCCGCGGGCCGAACCTCGACCGTCGGGTCCAAGCCGAGCTTCTCTGCCTCGATCAGCGCCGCCCGGGCTAGATCGTACCAGCTCGCGACCCCCTCGCACGCCAGATGTAGCGTCCCCCGCGCCCCAAGCTCGGCGGCACGCACCAGGGCTCTCGCCAGCGACGCCGTCCAGGTCGGTCGCCCGATCTGGTCCTCTACGACCCTCAGCGTCTCACCCCGACGCGCCGCGGCCAGAATCGTCCGCACGAAACAGGGCCCGGGACCGAATACCCACTGAGTGCGAACGATCAAATGCTCACCCTGAGCCTCGCGCACGGCTTCTTCGCCTGCCAGCTTGCTGCGCCCGTAGGCTGAGCGGGGCGAGGGCTTGGCCGACTCATCGATGGGCCGGTGACTCTCCCCGTCAAAGACGTACTCCGTGCTGATGTGGATGAGCAGCGCCCGCTGCACACACGCTCGAGCCAAAATCCCGGGCCCCTCCCCATTGACCCGCATGGCCTCCTGGCTGCGCTCTTCACAGCGATCCACGTGCGTGAACGCCGCGCAGTTGAGCACGACCTGCGGCGCAAGCGCGTCCAGCGCATGGGCCACGGCGACCGCATCGACGATGTCGAGCTCCTCGTGCGTACGCCCGACAGCATCGATGCCGAGGCTCGGCGCCAGCGCCAGCAGCGAGCGGCCGAGCTGCCCACCCGCCCCCGTAACCAGCCAGCGCTCTGCGCGCGGGCCCTTCATGATCGCCCACCCACCTCTGGGCTCACTCAGTGGTGATCCAGACGCTGAGGCCGCGCTCCTTGAGACTCGACGCGAGCGCTTGCGGGCTCTGTCCCTTCTGCGTACGCACGCGTACACGGTAGCGGTGCTTACTCTCAGAACGCCTATCGCTGAGGTAGGCGCCGAATTCATCCTCTCTGAGGCGCTGCACCAGGGCTTCCGCCATGCGACGCTCGGTGTAAGCCGCCACCTGAACCACCTTGCCGGACCCGGCTTGCTGCCGGCTGGCCTCGCGCGCGGCGATCTCAGAGATCACGCGTTCAGCTTCCTGGAGTCGAGGCTCCGGGCTCGGTGATGGCGGCTCGCGCTTCGCGGCTCGTGGATTCCGCGCGGCAGCCACACTCGCAAGCGGCTGCTTTTTCGCCAAACGCTGCTTGGGCACAGGCGCCGGCAGGGCAGCAGGAGGCGGCTTCAAGGCCGGCTGTTGTGAGGGCGGCGACGGCACGGGCCCTTCGCGCTGCAGCTCGCGGAAGGCCGTGAGCGATTCCAAGTCCAGGTTGCTGGGCGAGGTTTGAATCTCGACCCGCTGAACACCCTGGCTCAGGCGCCGGACGAAGAGCCGCGGCCCATCGAGGACCGAGCCCAGCACGACGCCGAGACAGATCCCGACGGAGATCAGGCCCGCGCCCGCGAGAAGCTTCTCGATCCCCAAGCGCCAGCCTCGACCCGAACGGCGCCGCACCCCCATCTACATGCGCTCCGGGGCCTGGATTCCCAGTCGATCCAGACCATTGGCCAGCGTGATCCGCACCGCGGTCACGAGCGCGAGTCTCGCCAGGGTGAGCTCCTGGTCCTCCGAGAGGACGCGATGCCGCTTGGCGTCAGAGACGTATGTATGGAAGGCGGTCGCAAGGTCCAGAAGATAGCGCGCTACCTCCTGTGGCTCCCGGGCCTGAGCCGCGTGCAGGAGGGTCCCCGGGTAGCGCTCGAGACGCTTGATCAGATCCAGCTCCTGGGGAGATTCCAGCCGTGCGAAGCGTACCTCCTCCAGCGCGGGCATCTCGAGGCCGCGCTCCAGCGCCATGCGCTCAATGCTGCAGAGACGCGCATGCGCATACTGGATCTTGAACACGGGATTACGCTCGGACCGATCCTTGGCGAGATCCACGTCGAAATCGAAATGCGTGTCGGCCCGTCGCTCCAGCATGAAGAACCGGAATACGTCACCCCCGACCTCATCGAGCACCTCGTCCACCGTCACAAATGACCCCTCGCGTGTTGACATCTTGACCAGCTTCGCGCCACGTCGGAGGTTTACCCACTGGTAGACCACCACCTCCACATCGTCCGCAGGATGCCCGAGCGCTGCGAGCGCGGCTCTCACGTACGGAAACTGCTCGATGTGATCGGGGCCCAGCACATCGATCACACGCTGGAAGCCCCGACTATACTTCTCCCGATGGTAAGCCACGTCGGGCAAGAGATAGGTAGGCTCGCCGCTCGACTTGACCAGTACGCGATCCCGCTCGAGGCCCAGGTCCCGTGAGCGGAGCCAAACCGCGCCATCCTCTTCGTACACGAGACCCACCGCGCGCAGGTCGGCAAGCGTCGCATCGACCCTGCCCTCGGAGTACAGCGTGTGCTCATTTGAATACACGTCAAAGTGTATTTCGAGCTTCTCCAATGTGCGGCGGATATCGGCGAAGATCGCATCCTCGGCAGCCTTCTTAAAGCGGCTCCAGTCCGCATCCAACCAAGCATCCCCATGCTCCTGCACGAGCTCTCGCGCAATGTCGACCAGATACTCGCCCTGGTACCCGTCCTCGGGCAGCTCGGCTTCGCGACCCAGCCGCTGCGCGTAGCGAGCCCGCAGCGAGTCAGCAAGCACCCGCATCTGCCGGCCCGCATCGTTGAAATAGTACTCACGCGTCACCTCGTGCCCCGCGGCCTCGAGGAGTCGAGCGATCGCATCCCCCAGAACGGCATTGCGACCGTGGCCAATGGTGAGTGGGCCCGTCGGGTTGGCGGAAACGAACTCCACCTGGGTCCGCTCACCGCTTCCAGGGACGGCCCAGCCGAAGCGCTCGCGTTCGCGCAGAATCCGGACTAGCAGATCGTGCCAGCCGGAGTGAGCCAGAAAGAAATTGATGAACCCGGGCCCTGCGATCTCGGTGCGCTCGAGCACGCCATCGGGATCCTGGATCGCGCTGCGGATACGCTCGGCCAGGTCCCGAGCGGATAGCTTCAGAGGGCCTGAGAGTGTCAGCGCCGCACTCGATGCGAAGTCGCCGTGCTCGGCCTGCTTGGCAGAGGTGACCTGAACCGCCTTAAACCGCTCCAGCTGGGACGGGTCGATCTCCCGAACCACCCGCTCGGCCGCCTCTTGCAGCAGCTTTTGAACCTGTTCGCGCATCTCGCGTTTCTCGATAGCCGCCACCTGCCGCAGCGTCAATCAATCTGGGCGCCATTGCTTTCCAGTTGCACCACCAGCTCGCCAGGGCGCACCATTCCCAGCTTAGCGCGCGCGACGGACTCGATCTCGAACGGATCCGAGTGCAGTCCGCGCACGTGTCCGATCAACTCCGCGCGCTCCCCTTTGAGCGCATCGACGCGCGCTGTGACCTGGCCTACCTGATCGATCAAATCGACCAAGGCCAGGATTCCGGTCTCCCGGTCCAGTACCAGTGTGGCCGCGGTAGCGGCGAGTGCCAACGCCGGTCCGAGTAGAACGGCCCTCCAGGCTCGCATCGACTTCGTTCTAGCCATCCCCTGAAACCCCAGCTGGTGACTGCGCGGGACCGTTTGCGGTCAGGAGACGTCGGACGGCCTCCTGGTAACGCGGTTGATCCCAGTCGCGCGGCCCGATCAAACGCTCGACGAGCCGCCCGTCCCGATCGAGCATGAAGGTCTCCGGGACGCCCGTTGCCTGATAGGCTCGGTAGACCTCCTTACCCGGGTCGAGCAGGATCGGAAAGGACAGCTCGAACTCGTCCCGAAAAGCCACCACCTCGTCTCGTGCTCCGGGAGCATCGATGCTCACAGCGAGGATCTCGAAGCCTTCCGGCTTGAGCTTCCTGTACATTCGTTCGAGAGAGGGAGCCTCGGTGCGGCAGGGCGCGCACCAGGTACCCCAGAAGTTGACAAAGACCACCCGTCCCCGCAGGTCGGCCATGGAAAGCTTCTCTCCAGAGAGACGCGCCAGATGCAGCTCGGGAGCGTTGCTGCCGATGCGCAGGGGCAATACGGATGGACCCTGCAGAGCCACCAAGAACCCGGCGATCAGGGCCGCGAAACCTGCCACGAAGATCAGGGGGAGGGCTCCGCCGCGAACGCCTGTCAAGAGCTCGGGGTCGCCTCTTCGCTCGGTGTCTCGTCCTCTTGCACCAGCTGGATCAGAGAGAGTTCGGCACTGTCGCCGACCCTGCGCCCCAGCTTGAGGATCCTCGTGTACCCACCCGGACGATCCCGATAGCGATCCGCCAGCGTGTCGAAGAGCTTTCGTGCGACCTCTTTGCTGCGCAAGGTTCTGAGCGCCTGGCGCTGTGCGTGAAGAGTCCCGCGCTTGCCCAGCGTGATCATGCGGTCCGCAATGCGCCGGACTTCTTTGGCGCGCGCATCTGTAGTACGCACCTGCTCGTGATCGAGAAGCGAGGTCACGAGATTCCGGAGCATCGCTCTACGATGCGAGGGATCCCGGTTGAGTTTTCGATGATCCTTGCGGTGGCGCATGAGTCTCGCGTTTTCTCAGCTCTCCACCTCGCGCATCCTGTCTAGCTCCTTGCGCGCGGGAAAGCTTTCAAGAGTGGTGCCGAACGAAAGGCCGAGCTTGTTCAGGATCTCCTTGATCTCGTTCAGCGACTTTCGTCCGAAGTTCTTGGTCTTGAGCATTTCTGCTTCTGTCTTCTGTATCAGCTCACCGATGTACCGAATGTCCGCATTTTGCAGACAGTTGGCAGAGCGGACGGAGAGCTCGAGCTCCTCGACGGGGCGGAAAAGTACCTCGTTCGGCTGCGCGATACGCGGTCCCGCCGCGACGGCCCTCTCGAGCTCCTCCTCGAAATTAATGAAGATCGAGAGCTGGTCCTTCAGGATTTTGGCTGCGAAGGCGAGCGCATCCGCGGGCGAAACCGATCCATCGGTCCAGACGTCCATCGTGAGCTTGTCGTAATCCGTCTCCCGCCCGACGCGCGCGTTGGTCACGGTATAGTTGACCTTTCGCACGGGTGAGAAGATCGAATCGATCGGCACGGTCCCGATCGGCTGCTCCTCTTTGGCGTTTTTCTCGGCCAGGACGAATCCCTTGCCCAGCTCGACGGTCGCCGTAAGCTGCAGCTCCCCGTCGTCGGACAAAGTCGCGATGTGCTGGTCGGGGTTCAGGATGTCCACCGTCTGGTCTGCCGAGACGAAATCCCCCGCGGTCACCTTGCCCGGACCCTGCTTGTTGATGCTGACCTCTTTAGGACCCTCCGCGTTCAAGCGCAGCCGGACCTCTTTCAAGTTCAAGATGAGGTCCGTCACGTCTTCCAGCACGCCCGGAACCGTCGTGAACTCGTGCATGACGTTCGCCACGCGAACATTGGTCAGCGCCGAGCCCTGCAGCGAAGACAGCAAGACGCGGCGCAGGGCGTTCCCGAGGGTCAGCCCGAAACCCCTTTCGAGCGGCGCGCACTCGAAGCGGCCATAGCTGTCCGTCAGGTCCTCATCGACCTCTATCCGACGGGGTCGGATCAGATCCTGCCAGTTTTTTATCATCAGTTGGACGTTCATGCGTCTCCTCCACCCCCTCTTTGCCGTGCGGTCGCCGGCCGAGCTAGCGGGAATACAGTTCGATAATGAGCTGCTCCTGAATCGGGAGAGTCAATTCCTCCCGCACCGGGTCTCCCACGACCCGTCCAGTCTTGTTCTCCACGTCAATCTCCAGCCACGTTGGCAGCGTGCGCGTCTCCAACGTGGCAAGTGAGTCCGCGATACGGGTCGTCTTTTTGCCGCGCTCCGTCAGGCCGATCTCGTCGCCTTTCCGAACCCGGGCCGAGGGAATACTTACACGGCGCCCATTCACGCTGAAATGGCCCTGAGTCACCAGCAGCCGGCCCTCGGTCCGTGAAGTTGCCAGGCCCAGGCGATGCACCACGTTGTCCAGACGCCGCTCCAGGAGGGCGAGCAGGTTCTCGCCCTTCACGCCCTTCATCCGCTCGGCGTCCCGGACCGTCTTGCGAAATTGGCGCTCGAGCACACCGTAGATCCGCTTCACCTTCTGCTTCTCACGCAGCTGCGTTCCGTAATCCGAGAATTTGGGCCGAGCCTGCCCGTGCTGTCCCGGAGGATAATTCCGCCTTTCGATCGAGCACTTGTCGCTGTAGCAACGGTCACCTTTGAGGAAGAGCTTCATGCCCTCCCGCCGGCACTGCCGACATACCGATCCTCGATAGCGTGCCACGCTTGCTCCTTAGGCGCGCCGCCGCTTAGGCGGGCGGCAGCCGTTGTGCGGGATCGGGGTCACGTCCCGGATGTAGGTAATTCTGAGTCCTGCGCCCTGGAGCGAGCGCAGCGCGGACTCACGCCCTGCGCCTGGGCCCTTTACCAGAACGCCGAGCTGCCTCACTCCATGCGCCATCGCCTGAGTCGCGGCTTTCTCGGCGCCGATCTGAGCCGCGAAGGGAGTCGACTTTCGCGAGCCCTTGAAGCCTACTGCACCTGCCGATGACGAGGCGATGGTGTTTCCCGCCACATCGGTGATCGTGATGATGGTGTTGTTGAAGGTCGCGTGAACGTGCGCCACACCCGTCTGGATGTTCTTCTTGACCTTCTTTTTGACTCGCTTGGCTTTGCCCATAGGCTACCTCGTCATTACTTCTTCGTGGGGGCTTTTTTCTTGCCCGCCACGGTCTTGCGGGGTCCCTTTCGGGTTCGGGCGTTCGTATGCGTCCGCTGGCCCCGGACCGGCAGGCCACGGCGATGCCGCAGACCCCGATAGCATCCGATATCCATCAGCATCTTGATGTTCTGGCTCACCTCACGCCGCAGGTCACCCTCGACTTTGTACTCGCGTTCGATCACGTCCCTGAGCCGAATCACCTCCGTCTCGTCCAGATCGAAAGTCTTCGACGTGGGGGGGACGCTCGCTTCATCGCAGATCTTGAGGGCTGAGTTCCGGCCGATACCGAAAATGTAGGTCAGGGAGATCCCGATTGCCTTCTCTCGGGGAAGATCGATGCCCGCGATTCTCGCCATGCGCTATCCCTGCCTCTGCTTGTGTTTGGGGTTCTCGCAGATCACCCGGAGCACCCCTTTCCGACGGATGATCTTGCAGCGATCACACATCTTACGGACACTGGCTCGTACCTTCATATCGCTATCCCTGCCTCAATGGCTACCCGAGACCTTCGTCAGGATCTCGGGTCCGTTCTCCGTGATCGCCACCGTGTGCTCGAAGTGGGAGGACAGCTTGCGGTCTGCCGTGGTGGCCGTCCAGCCGTCCTCGAGGACCTCCACCGCCGCGCCTCCCAGATTGACCATGGGCTCGATCGCCAGAACCATCCCGACGCGCAGACGGGGACCCCGCCCCGCGGGGCCAAAGTTGGGCAGCTGCGGGGGCTCGTGCAGGTTCCGTCCGATCCCGTGTCCGACGAAATCCCGGACCACGGAGTAGCCACTGGCTTCGGCCAGCCTCTGGACCGCGTTCGAGACGTCTCCGAGCCGATTTCCCTCATGCATCTGCGCGATCCCGGCGTACAGAGCGCGGCGGGTCGTCTCGAGCAGCGTCTGGGCCTCCTCATCGATCTCTCCTACCGGGATCGAGAGCGCGGAGTCCCCGTGGAAGCCCTCGAAGATCACCCCGAAATCCAGCTTGATGAGATCGCCTTCCTTGAGCTCTCGGTTTCCGGGGATGCCGTGCACGATCTCGGCGTTCAGAGAGGTACAGATCACCGCCGGATAGGGCGGCGCACCGCGCGGGCCATAGCCCAGAAATGAGGACCCCAGCTTCCGCTCCTCGATCTGCGCCCGAGCGGCTCGGTCGATCTCCGCGGTGATGACACCCGGTTTGGCCAGGCTCCGCAGCTGCACCAGGATCTCTCCCACGTGGCGCCCCGCCTCGCGCATCTTCTCGAGCTCGCGTTTGGACTTGAGCTGGATCATCTAAACCCCGAGGGCCTCCCGGATGCGCTGGTTGATCTCATCGATGGTCCCCTGGCCATCCACCTCGAGCAAGGCCGAGCGGAAGTGCTCGAGCACCGGGGCCGTGTCCCGGCGGTAGACCGCCAGACGTCGGGCGACGGTCTCCTCGGTGTCGTCCGCTCGCCCCTCGCCCCGAGCCAGGATGCGCTGCAGCAACACGTCGTCGGGCACACTCAGGTTCACCACACGCACGGGCCCTCGCTCAGCTTCCTCGAGCAGTCCCACCAGAGCCTCGGCCTGCTCACTCGTGCGCGGAAAACCGTCGAGAATGAAGCCCGGCTCGCAGTCCTTGCGCGACAGACGTTCACGCACGATATCAATCACGACCTCATCGGGCACGAGGTCGCCCCGCGCCATGATCACCTTGGCGCGCTGCCCGATCTCGGAGCCCGAAGCCACCGCCTCGCGCAGGAAGTCGCCCGTTGCGATCTGTGGGATACCGAGCTGGTCCACCAGCAGCTTGGCCTGCGTCCCCTTGCCGGCCCCGGGGGGTCCGACCAGAATCAGATTGAGTTCACTCATCGGCCGCGTCCTCGGATTCTGACACCCTGCATCAGCGTCTCGTAGTTGCGTGACACCAGGTGTGCCTCGATCTGTGCGGCGGTGTCCATGCCGACTCCAACCACGATCAGCAGCGCGGTCCCTCCGAAGAAGAAGGGAACCCCGAAGCGGCTCGCCATCACCGTGGGCAAGACGCACACCGCACTCAGATAGACCGCGCCCACGAGCGTGATCCGGCTCAGCACGCGGTTTATGTACTCAGCCGTGCGCTTTCCGGGCCGAATCCCCGGGATATAGCCGCCGTTCTTCTTGATATTATCCGCGACGTCATCGGGATTGATCATGATCCCCGTGTAGAAGAACGCAAAGAACATGATCAGAACGACATACACGGCGTTATAACCGAACCCGCCGAAGCCCATGTAGTCGTTGATGAAGTCCCGTACCGAGTCCAGGTTCGTCCATTGGGAAACCTGAAGGGGTAGGATCAGCAGCGACGACGCGAAGATGGGCGGAATCACGCCTGCGGTGTTCACACGCAACGGAAAGTACGTCATGCCACCGCCGAAGACCTTGTTGCCAACCACCCGTCGCGCGTACTGGATGGGAATCCGACGCTGAGCGCGTTCTACGTACACGACCCCACCGATCACCGCCATGACGAAGGCGATGAGCAATACCGCTCCAATGGGCGACATCTGTTCGGTTCGAACCAGGTCACCGAGGTTCATGATCGCGGAGGGAAGTCGGACGATAATTCCGGCAAAGATCACGAGGGAGATCCCGTTCCCGATCCCTCGCTCTGTGATCTGTTCACCCAGCCACATGATAAAGCAGGTGCCGGACGTCAGAGTGACCACTGCCATCAGGCGAAATTCCCAGCCGGGCTCCGCGACGGTCCCCGGGCCGAAGGCACCCTGCTCGAGTGCGGTCGCCATCAACAGGCCCTGGACGAGTGCGAGCCCGACCGTCCCGTAGCGGGTGTAGCGCGTGATGACCCGGCGCCCCTCCTCGCCCTCTTTCTTGAGCTCCTCCAGGCGTGGGACCACGACCGTGAGGAGCTGCAGAATGATAGAGGCGCTGATGTAGGGCATGATCCCGAGCGCGAAGATGGAGAGACCCTCGAGTGCTCCACCGCTGAACAGATTGAAGAGCCCGAAGATGCCGCCGCCCTGATCTTCAAAGAAGCTCCGCACCGCAGCACGGTCGACGCCGGGCGTGGGAATCGCACAGCCCAGCCTATATACCGCGAGCATTCCGAACGTGAACAGGATCCGCTTCTGGAGCTCCGGAACACGCGCGATATTCCCGACGACACTCGGATTCACCGCTCGGCTGCCCCGGGTTTACGACGCGGCGTCGCGATGATCTCTACGCTCCCCCCCGCCCCCTCGATCTTCTTGCGCGCCCCCTCACTCACCGCGTCCACGCGAACGCTGAGCGCGACCGAAATATCGCCCTGCGCAAGCAGCTTCACCGGCTGGTCCAAGCGAGCCACCAGGCCGCACTCGCGCAGGCTTGCCGCGTCCACTGTCGAGCCGGCTTCGAAGCGCTGGAGATCGCGCAGGTTCACGACCTGGCGAGGAGTCCGGAAAATGTTGGTGAATCCGAACTTGGGCAGACGTCGCGAGAGCGGCATCTGACCACCCTCGTGCCAGGTGCGTCGCTTGCTCCCCGAGCGTGCGCCCGCACCCTTCTGGCCGCGACCGCAGGTCCGTCCGTGACCGCTCCCCATGCCGCGACCTTTGCGATGTCGAGGTTTGCGGGAGCCCGGGTTCGGTGTGAGCCGATCCAGCATTAGCGGCTCTCCTCCACCTGGACCAGATGCGCAACCTTCCGGATCATGCCACGCACCGACGGTGAATCCTCCAACTCGATGCTGGAGCCCAGTCGCCGCAGACCCAGGCCTCGCAGCGTTGCCCGTGAACGTATTCCGAAGCCGATCGCGCTGCGGACCTGACGTATACGGACCCTGGACCCTTTCTTGGCGGCTGCCTTACTCTTGGCGGCTGCCTTACTCATGACTCGCGTGTTTCACGGGTCGCCAACTCGGCATGCCGCTCGGCCCGCTCGCGCAGCTGGCCGAAACCCTGCAGCGTGGCGTGGATCACGTTCTGAGCCTGATTGCTCCCCAGGCACTTGGTCAGAATGTTCTGCACTCCAGCGACCTCGCACAGCGCACGCACGGCCCCACCTGCGATCACACCCGTTCCGCGCGAGGCCGGCCTCAGCAACACCTTGCCCGCTCCGAACCGACCTTGGACCTCGTGCGGGATCGACCCCTCCACGAGCGGGATCCGCACCAGATTCTTCCGCGCGCGTTCGATCCCCTTGCGAATCGCCTCGGGCACCTCGTTGGCCTTCCCCAAGCCAGCACCCAATACCCCCTGCCCGTCCCCGATCACGACGAGCGCCGAGAAACCGAAACGCCGTCCTCCTTTTACGACCTTCGCCACGCGATTGATATCCACCACGCGTTCCTCGAGCTGATAGTCGTTCGGGTTCAGGCGTTCACGTCTGGATTGCTGGTTCTGCATACTCTAAGTCCCGTTCTAGAAATTCAGTCCGCCTTCACGTGCCGCGTCGGCGAGCGCCTTGACGCGACCAGTGAAGACAAACCCATTCCGGTTGAAGCTCACTTTTTTGATCTTCCGATCGCGAGCCAGCTGGGCAATCGCCGCGCCCACTTTCTTGGCCGCCTCGACGTCCTGAGTGTTCTTGAGTCCCTCACGCACTGCAGGCGAACGGGTGGAGGCGCCCGTGATTGTCTTCCCCGTCAGCGGATCGACGATCTGCGCATAGATGTGCTTGGAGCTCCGGTACACGGTCAGAAGAGGCCGCTCCGAGGCCCGCAGCTGCCGCCTCGACCGTTTCCTGCGTCGACTCCAGAGTCGTCGTCGTTCCTGCATCGCCATCTTATGCGCCTGCCCCCGCACCGGCCTTGCCGACCTTGCGTCGGATCCGTTCATTCGCGTAGCGAATCCCCTTGCCCTTGTACGGCTCAGGCGGTCGCACCCTGCGGATCTCAGCGGCGAACTGGCCAACCTTCTGCTTGTCCGCACCCCGTATAACGAGTCGCGTGGGACCCTCGGCCGAAACCTCGAGCCCCTCCGGGATCTGCATCGCAACCGGATGGGAGTAGCCCACGCTCAGCTTCACCTTGCCCCCCGAAACTTCGGCGCGGTAGCCGACCCCGACGATGTCCAGCGTCTTCGCGAAGCCATCGGTCACACCCGTCACCATGTTGGCGATCAGACTGCGCATCAAACCGTGCGCGGCTTTTGCACGCTTGTGATCCCCTTCGCGTCGGACAAGAGCCTCTTCACCGCTGACCTCCACGCGCGTGAACGGGACCAAGGCCTGCTCGAGCTGTCCCTTCGGACCCTTCACCCGAACGGTGTCACTGTCCACGCGCAGCTCCACACCGGAACGAATCTGCACGGGCATCTTTCCGACTCGTGACATGATCGATCACCACACCTCGGCCAGGATCTCGCCTCCCACACGGGCGTCCCTGGCTTGTTGATCGGCGAGAATCCCGCGAGGCGTCGAAAGAATCGAGATACCGAAACCGTTCCGAACCTTCGGAATCTCCTCACAGCCTACGTATACGCGACGGCTCGGCTTCGAAACCCGTTGAATCTCCTGGATGATCGGCTGGCTGGTCTCGTCGTAGCGAACCTCGATCGTAAGCGTGGGCTTCTTTGGCTCATGGTCGCTCGAAAATCCGTTGATGAAGCCATGCTCATGCAGTACACGCGCAATCTCCCGCTTGAGCCGCGAGTCCGGCATCGATACGCGCAGGAGGCGTGCCCGGCCACCGTTACGGATTCTCGTCAGCATGTCGGCAACAGGGTCGGTCAGCACATCGTGCTCCTCACCAGCTCGACTTCGTCATGCCGGGAATCTTGCCCTCGAGGGCAAGCTGCCGCAGACAAATTCGGCACAGGTCGAACTTGCGGTAGTACCCACGAGCACGACCGCATCGTCCACACCGGTTGTAGTAGCGGGAGCGAAACTTGAGCTTGCCCGCGAGCCGGCGCACGCGCAGGCGCCTCTGTTGAATCAGATTCGAGAGTTTCGGCATTCTCTTTTCACGCCCTGAAGGGCATCCCCAGTTCGCCGAGCAGGGTACGCCCCTCCTCGTCCGTGGATGCTGTGGTTACGATGTTGATATTGAATCCATAAACCCGCTCGATCTTGTTGTAGTCGATCTCCGGAAATATCATTTGCTCCCGGATCCCGAGCGTATAATTCCCTCGCCCGTCGAAGGCGCGCGGAGATAGACCGCGAAAGTCACGCACACGCGGCAACGCGACATTGACCAAGCGGTCGAAGAACTCGTACATCCGATGCTTGCGCACGGTCACGCAGCAACCAATGGACTGTCCTTCGCGTAACTTGAAATTCGCTACGGACTTCCTGGCCTTGGTGATGACGGGGCGCTGTCCCGTGATTTGCGCGAGCTCGGTCATCGCCAGCTCCAGCAAGCGGGCATTCGTCGTCGCCTCACCCAAGCCCGCATTCACGTTGATCTTGTAGAGCCGCGGAACCTGCATGGGGTTCTTGTACTGGAACCGCTCGATGAGCGTCGGTACTACCTGGGCCCGGTATCGCTCTAGCAGGCGCGGAAGGGACGCTGCTTCAGCCATCGATGGCCTCATCATGCTTCTTGCTCCAACGCACCTTCTGACCGTCCACGATCCGGAATCCCACGCGCGTCAGCTCCGCGTTGTGCACCAGGGCCACATTGGAGATCGCAATGGGCTTTTCGACCTCGATGATGCCCCCCTGCCGCTGCTGTCCCGTCGGCTTCTGATGCTTCTTCACGATATTGACCCGCTCGACCACCACCTTCTGCGCCTTCACATCCACCGACCTCACCATTCCCCGCGTGCCCTTATTCTTGCCCACGAGTACCTGCACGGTGTCGCCCTTGCGAATCTTCGAGGCCATTAGAGGACCTCCGGAGCCAGCGAGACGATCTTCATGAAGCGCTTCGCCCGCAGCTCCCGCGCGACGGGACCGAAGATGCGTGTGCCGATGAGCTCGCGGTTGGCATCGACCAAGACGACCGAGTTGTCATCGAAGCGAATGTAGGAACCGTCGGAACGCCCGATCTCCTTCTTCGTGCGCACGACAACCGCCCGGTGAAGCTGCTTCTTCTTCACGCGACTGTTCGGCAATGCCTCCTTGATAGAGACCACGATGATGTCGCCGACGGACGCATATCTTCGCCGAGATCCACCCAGGACCTTCACGCAAGCCACACGTCGTGCGCCCGTGTTATCCGCCACCTGCAGAACCGACTGTGCTTGGATCAACCCAGCTTCTCCTGCACACGCCAGCACTTGTTGCGAGACAACGGCCGGGTTTCGACGATACGAACCTTGTCGCCCAGCTGGCAACCATTTTTCTCGTCGTGCGCCATGAAGCGAGTTCGCTTCCTTACGTATTTCTTGTAGAACGGATGCTGGACGGTACGCACCACTTCGACGATCACGGACTTGTTCATCTTGTCGCTGACGACGACCCCCACCCTGGTCTTGCGCAGCAGGCTCCGCGTACTCATCGCATCCGACTCCTCTCACTCTTGACGGTGAGCGCACGCGCCAGGTCATGGCGCGTGACGCCGAGGCTCGCCAAATTCTCGAGCTGCCCCGTGGAGTGCTTTACCTTCAAGTTGAAGATCTGATCCCGCAGCTCCCGCACACGCGCATCCAGCTCCTCATCCATCAGCTGCCGTAGCTTCTCGGGCTTCATACCTCCGCCCTCTCGACGATCCGCGTAACGATCGGAAGCTTGTGCGCCGCCAGGCGAAGCGCTTCACGGGCCACGGTGGTACTCACACCCGTCATCTCGAAGAGCATCCGCCCGGCCTTGACGCGGCAGACCCAGGCTTCTGGATTACCCTTCCCTTTCCCCATCCGGGTCTCCGGCGGACGCTTCGAGATGGGTTTGGTCGGAAAGATCCGGATCCAGACCTTTCCACCCCGCTTAGCATGCCGGGTCATCGCGATGCGGCCAGCCTCGATCGCACGAGCACTGATGTAACCGTTCTCTAGAGCCTGCAGCCCGTAATGACCGAATGACACCTGGTTTCCGCGCTGCGCCTTCCCGCGCAAACGGCCCTTCTGTAGCTTGCGGTGCTTTGTTCTCTTCGGCTGCAACATTCGTGTTCTTCCTCAGACGGCGTCGACCGTGCGCTCCCCAGGGGCACTGAGTGGCTGCTGGCGGATCTGCGAGTCCGGCACGTAGCCCGTAAAGACCCACACCTGAATTCCGATCGCGCCGTAAGTGGTCTTTGCTTCCGCGAGCCCGAAATCGATCCGCGCTCGCAAAGTGTGAAGCGGAACACGACCCTCGCGATACTGTGCTGTGCGCCCCATCTCGGCGCCGCCGAGCCGTCCCTTGACTCTGATCTTGATTCCCAGGGCCCCGAACTTCATGGCCGAGGTTACGGCCTTCTTCACCGCCCTCCGAAACGCCACGCGGCGTTCGAGCTGAAGCGCCACATTCTCAGCGATGAGCTGTGAGTCGATCTCGGCCTTGCGGATCTCCCGGATATTGATGAAGACCTCGTTATTGCTGAGGGTCGACACTTCCTTGCGCAGCGCCTCCACCTCGGCACCACGCTTCCCGATCAGGATCCCCGGTCGAGCCGTGTGGATGTTTACCGACATCTTGTCCGCGCGGCGCTCGATCACGATTCGGCTCACACCCGCGTGGTACACCTTCTTCTTGATGTGCGCGCGGATCCGCAGATCCTCGTGCAGCAGCTGGCCATAGCCTCGCTCCGCAAACCAGTTGGACTGCCAGCCGTTGATGATCCCGAGCCGAAACCCGTATGGGTGAACTTTTTGTCCCACTCTCTCTCCTACCGCTCCGCCAGAACGACGGTCACGTGGCTCGTGGTCTTCTTGATCCAGGCCCCGCGGCCCATGGCCCGCGGCCGCATCCTCCACATGCGCGGTCCCTCGTCGACGCAAATGGACTTGATATAGAGATTGTCCAGATCTAGCCCCGCCTGATGTCTGGTGTTGTGCTCCTGCGCGTTCGCGAGAGCCGAGCGCACCAGCTTCTCGATCGGCACTGCCGCCCCTCGTGGGCAGCCCTGCAGAATGCTGATCGCGTCCGAGCAGGACTTGCTGCGAACAAGATCCGCGACAGCCCGACCTCTGCGTGGCCCCATGCGGATGTTTGAAACCCTCGCGCGAACGTCCATCGCCTGATGCTCCTACTTCGCCTTGACCTTGCGGTCACCCGCGTGAACCGTCTGCCTGCGCGTCGGGGCGAACTCGCCGAGCCTGTGCCCAATCATGTTCTCGGTCACGAAGACCGGCATGAACAGCTTTCCATTGTGCACGTGAATCGTGTGTCCGATCATATCGGGCACGACCATCGAGCGACGCGACCAGGTGCGCACGATCCGCTTTCCACCGGACGCATTGATCTCGTCGACCTGTTTCTGAAGCGCGCCCTCAACGTAGGGGCCCTTCTTGATTGAGCGTGCCATCTACTTCTTGCCTCGTCTCTTGAGGATGTACTTCTGGGTCCGACGGTTGTGCCGCGTCTTGTGTCCCTTCGTAGGAACGCCCCACGGCGTGACGGGATGACGCCCACCCGAGCTGCGGCCCTCTCCACCGCCGTGTGGGTGATCGACCGGGTTCATGGCCACGCCGCGCACATCGGAGCGGCGACCCAGCCAGCGCGAGCGCCCTGCCTTGCCGATGACGACGTTCTCGTGGTCGATATTTCCGACCTGCCCGATACTTGCGAGACAGACCGAGAGAACCTTACGCGTCTCACCCGAGGGCAGCTTGATCTGAGCATACTTACCCTCACGTGCCATAAGCTGGGCCCCGCCCCCCGCTGAACGTACGAGCTGCCCGCCCTTGCCGGGCTTGAGCTCGATGTTGTGAACCGTCGTGCCCATCGGAATGCGGCTGAGCGGCAGGACGCATCCCGGCCGGATCTCCGCCCGCTCGCTCGTCTCCACGCGATCTCCCACCCGGAGGCCAACGGGGGCGAGGATATACCTCTTCTCACCGTCGGCATAATGGAGCAGTGCGATCCGGGCACTACGATTCGGGTCGTACTCGATCGCCGCTACCCGCGCGGGGATATCCCACTTGTTCCGCCGGAAATCGATGACCCGGTAGCGTCGCTTATGCCCGCCACCGCGATGACCCGACGTAATCCGGCCCTGATTGTTCCTGCCGCCGGACTTATTGATCTTTTCAATGAGCAACTTCTCGGGCTTTTTCTTCGTCAAGCCAGAGAAATCCCCCACGGTCATGCCGCGTCTTCCCGGCGAGATCGGCTTGTACTTCCGGATCGGCACCCTAGACCCCCTCGAAGAACTCGATGCTATCGCCCTCGCGCAAGCGCACGCGCGCCTTCTTCCAGCTCGGCCTGCGACCGGAGTGGAGACCCACTCGCCGCATTTTTCCCAGAACCCGCGAGGTGCGCACCTCCAAGACCGAGACGTCGAAGAGCTCCTCGATCGCTTCCTTGATCTCGACCTTGTTCGCGTCCGGCGCCACGGCAAAGGTCACGACGTTGCGCAGCTCCCGCTCGATCGTGCTCTTTTCCGTGATCAACGGCCGCTGGACGACCTGGCGCACGTTTTTCATTGCAGACGTTCCACGATCGCGTTCACTGCGTCACGTGTAAGAATCAGATTCTCTCGACCCACGACATCTCGTACATTCAAACCCGCGACCGCAAGCACCCGAACCTTCGGCAGGTTCCGCCCTGCCAGCTCCAAGCGGCGATCGCGCTCTGCAGTAACGATCAGCGCATCCTCCGCATCCAGCTCCCGCAGTCGCTCTATGACCTGCTTGGTCTTGATATCTGAGATCTCGAAGGCATCTACGACCTTCATACGGCCTTCCCTATTTCGCAGCGAGAGCACGGAACACAGCGCCGCCTTGCGGACCTGCTTCGGGATCCGCTGCGCGTAGCTGCGCGGTTGGGGTCCGAAGACCACCCCACCGCCAGCCATTTGCACTGCACGGGTCGTACCCGCACGCGCACGCCCCGTCCCCTTCTGTTTGAAGGGCTTCCGGCCTCCACCCGAGACCAGTGCACGGTTCTTCGTCGCCGCGCTCCCCGAGCGTCGAGCCGCCATCTGAGCCACCACGACTGCGTGGATCAGATCCGGTCGAATCGGTGCTTCGAAGATCTTCTTGTCGAGTTTCATTGCCATGACGCTAGAGCTTGATCTCCACGTCCACACCCGCCGAAAGCTCGAGCTTCATCAACGCGTCAACCGTCTGCGGAGTGGGCTCGAGAATGTCGATCAGCCGCCGGTGGGTCCTAATCTCGAACTGCTCGCGCGCTTTCTTGTCGACATGAGGACCGCGCAGAACCGTGTACTTGTTGATCGACGTAGGCAGTGGAATCGGGCCTGCGGTACGCGAACCGGTACGCACGGCTGTATCCAGAATCTCGGCCGCACTCTGATCGAGCAGCTTATGATCGTAAGCCTTCATGCGAATGCGAATCTTTTGCTTGCCGGGTTCCGCCATCTTCTATGCTCCGCTGCTCTGCCCTCTGGGGCGCTACTCGATGACGTCCGCGACGACACCCGCACCCACCGTGCGGCCACCTTCGCGAATCGCGAAACGCAGACCCTGAACCATCGCGATCGGCATGATCAGATCCACATTGATCGCTATGTTGTCTCCGGGCATCACCATCTCCGTGCCCTCGGGCAACTCCACCACTCCGGTCACGTCCGTCGTCCGAAAGTAAAACTGAGGCCGATAACCCTTGAAAAACGGAGTGTGACGACCGCCCTCCTCCTTCGTCAGCACGTACATCTCCGCCTTAAACTTCGTATGAGGCGTGATCGAGCCAGGCTTCGCCAATACCTGACCCCGCTCCACCTCATCCTTCTTCGTGCCACGAAGCAGACAGCCAATGTTGTCCCCGGCTCGACCCTCGTCCAGGATCTTCCGGAACATCTCCACTCCCGTCACCACCGTCTTCGTCGTATCCCGAATCCCCACGATCTCGATCTCGTCGCTCGTGTGCACCACTCCCTGCTCCACGCGACCCGTCACCACCGTCCCACGGCCCGATATCGAGAACACGTCCTCGATCGGCATCAGAAACGGCCGGTCGATCGGACGTTCCGGCTCCGGAATCGCCTCGTCCAAAGCCAGCAAAAGCTCGTCGATACACTTGTTCGCTGCGTCGTCCGTCGGATTCTCCAACGCCTTCAACGCGCTGCCGGGAATCACCTTGATATCGTCCCCGGGAAACTCGTAGGTCGACAGAAGCTCTCGAACCTCCAGCTCCACCAGCTCCAGAAGCTCGGGGTCGTCCACCATGTCCACCTTGTTCAAAAACACCACGATGTGAGGAACACCCACCTGACGCGCCAGCAAAATGTGCTCCCGCGTCTGGGGCATCGGACCGTCCGCCGCGCTCACCACCAAAATCGCACCGTCCATCTGCGCGGCCCCCGTGATCATGTTCTTCACGTAGTCCGCGTGACCCGGGCAATCCACGTGCGCGTAATGACGCGCCACCGTCTGATACTCCACGTGCGCCGTCGCTATCGTGATCCCACGCGCCCGCTCCTCCGGCGCCTTGTCGATCTGATCAAACGGCGTGAACTCCGCCAAACCCGACTTCGCCTGCCACTGCGTAATCGCCGCCGTCAAAGTCGTCTTCCCATGGTCCACGTGACCAATCGTCCCCACATTCACATGCGGCTTCGTACGCTCGAATTTCTCCTTCGCCATTTCTTCCCCCCCTTCCCCTGGGAGCCGGCCTCGAGCCGGACTAGTTTTGGACGATCTCCGCCTGAACCGCGTTCGGCACAGGCGCGTAGCGATCAAACTGCATGGTGTACACCGCGCGTCCTTGGGTCATCGAACGGATTGAATTCACGTACCCGAACATATTGGCCAGAGGCGCCGTCGCACGAATGACCTGGGTCGCACCCCGAGCCTCCACCGCAACGATCTTTCCGCGGCGAGAGTTCAAGTCGTCGATGATCGCTCCCATAAAACTCTCCGGTGAGACGACCTCGACCGCCATGATCGGCTCCAGCAAGATCGCGCGCCCCTTCTTGAGCCCATCGCGCGCGCCCATCGATCCGGCCACCTTGAACGCGAGCTCCGAGGAATCCACGTCGTGATGGGAGCCATCGACCAGGCGTACCTTCACGTCGACCACCGGGTAGCCCGCGAGCACGCCGCTCTGGAAAGCCTCCCTTACACCCTGCTCAACGGCCTTGAAGTACTCCCGTGGCACCCTGCCGCCCACGACCTTGCTCACGAACTCGACGCCGCCGCCCGACTCGTTGGGCTCGACCTCAAACTTGACGTGGCCGTACTGACCCTTACCGCCCGACTGTCGCACGAAGCGACCTTCGGCCTTCGTGGCACGGGTGATGGTCTCTTTATAGGCGACCTGTGGCTTCCCGACATTGGCATCCACCTGGAACTCGCGCAGCATCCGGTCCACGATGATTTCGAGATGAAGCTCGCCCTGGCCACCGATCAGGGTCTGGCCCGTTTCCTCGTTACTCGTCACCCGGAAGGAGGGATCCTCCACCGTGAGCTTCGCCAGAGCTTGACCCAGCTTCTGCTGGTCGGCCTTGGTCTTGGGCTCGATCACGATCTCGATAACCGGCTCGGGAAACTCGATCGCTTCCAGGATTACGGGGTGCCGCTCGTCGGACAAAGTGTCGCCCGTGAAGACCTTCTTGAGCCCCACGATGGCGGCGATGTCACCGGCCTGGATCTCCTGGGTGTCCTCCCTGCTATTGGCGTGCATCTTCAACAAGCGCCCGACACGCTCACGACGCCGCTGTCGCGTGTTCTGAATGTACGATCCGGCCTTGAGAGAACCCGAGTAAACGCGCACGAAAGTGAGGTGACCCACGTAGGGGTCGCCCATGATCTTAAAGGCGAGTGCAGCAAAGGGCTCGGACGAGTCCGCATGCCGCTCGACCTCGTTCCCCTCGAGATCAACGCCCTTGACACCGGGCACGTCCAAGGGTGAAGGCAGGTAGTCGACGACCGCATCCAACAGGGGCTGGATGCCCTTGTTCTTGAATGCGGAACCGCAAAGCACCGGCACTACGTTCGACTGCATGACGGCCGTGCGGATGGCCTTGCGCAAGCGGTCTTCCGAGATCTCCTCACCGTCCAGGTACTTCTCCAGAAGCTCCTCGTCATCCTCCGCCATGGCTTCGATCAGCTTCTCGCGATGCTTCTCCGCCTCGACCGCGAGCTCCGGTGGGATGGGCTCTTCGTGGAAATTCGCTCCCAGGCTCTCGTCGTCCCATATCAAGGCCTTCTGCCTCAATAAGTCGACGACCCCGGTGAAGTTCTGCTCCGAGCCCACCGGCAGCTGAAGCACCAGCGGCTTGGCCCCGAGTCGCTCTTGCATCTGGTCCACGACCGCGAAGAAATCCGCCCCCACCCGATCCATCTTGTTCACGAAGGCAACACGCGGGACCCCGTATTTGTCGGCTTGCCTCCACACGGTCTCCGACTGGGGCTCCACACCACCCACCGCACAGAAGAGAGCCAGCGCTCCATCCAAGACCCGGAGTGAGCGCTCGACTTCGATCGTGAAATCTACGTGACCCGGCGTGTCGATGATGTTGACCCGATGGTCGCGCCAGGAACAGGTCGTCGCCGCGGAGGTGATGGTAATCCCCCTTTCCTGCTCCTGCTCCATCCAGTCCATAACGGCCGTACCTTCATGGACCTCGCCGAGCTTGTAGCTGATGCCCGTGTAGAAGAGGATGCGCTCGGTAGTGGTCGTCTTCCCGGCATCGATGTGTGCCATGATGCCGATGTTCCGCGTTCTCTCTAGTGATCTTTGGCTGGACATTTCCGACTTCCACCACGCCCTCTTCTACCACCGATAGTGGGCGAACGCCTTGTTCGCCTCTGCCATGCGGTGGGCATCTTCCTTCTTCTTGATCGCCTCACCGCGCTCATTCGCCGCTTCCATGAGCTCCGTTGCCAGCTTGTCCCGCATGGACTTTCCAGATCGGCTGCGCGCCGCATCGATGATCCAGCGCATGGACAGAGATGCACCTCGGTCGGGGCGCACCTCCACAGGAACCTGGTAGGTGGCTCCACCCACGCGCCGGCTCTTCACCTCGACACGCGGGCGCACGTTGTCCAGCGCGCGTTTGAAGACTCTCAGCGCCTCCTCCTGGGTGCGCTCCTCCACCAGACCAAAGGCTCCGTAGGTGATGGACTCAGCGGTGCTCTTTTTGCCGCGTCGCATCAGCACGTTCGTGAACCTGGCCACGGTTCGATCCTGATACTTCGGATCAGGGATGATTCTTCGCTTGGGAACCTCGCGTCTGCGCGGCATGATGGGCCTCGAATATCCGTCTATTTCCGGCGCTTCGTGCCGTAACGACTGCGGGATTGGTTGCGGCCATCGACGCCGAGCGAATCCAGAGTGCCCCGCACGACGTGGTAGCGAACGCCGGGAAGATCTTTGACGCGGCCACCGCGGACGAGGATAACCGAGTGCTCCTGCAAGTTGTGGCCCTCACCCGGAATGTACGCCCACACCTCGCGCCCGTTACTCAAACGGACGCGCGCAACCTTACGTAGCGCGGAGTTCGGCTTCTTCGGCGTCTGCGTCGAGACGCGCAAGCAGACTCCGCGCTTCTGCGGACACCCGAGCAAGTCCGGAGCCTTCGTCTTCCGGCGCTTGGCCAGTCGTCCCTTACGTACGAGTTGTTGGATCGTCGGCATTCTCGATTCCCCTGGGTGCGCGTAATCGAACGCGCACACCAGAATCCGGTAACGGGAGCCCACCTGCTGCATACACCAAAACGCGAATACAGGGGTTCCCGCGGAAATTCGCGCACTCCCCCTGCCGCTAACAGGCTGACAGCGCCTGGACGCGCAGAGGAGGTGTTCCGCCATCCGGAAGTCAGCGGATTCTAACAGGATTCGGCGTCCCGTCAACCGCATTCGAAGGCCCCTCGCATGGGCCTCCGTGACGAATTAAATACGAAACTCGAGCCCGTGGGGCGAGGGGGCTCTAGACCTCCACACCCGCGTCCCCCGAGGCGGCCTGCGGGCCGCCTCCGGCAAGCAGTCCGGGCTCCTGTTCCGCCAGCGAAGGGGCCAGCGGCGGCGTGGGCTCCTCTGCCAGGTTCTCGAGGACGCTCTCGTCGGCGCCCTCGATCCGGATTCCCATGTTGCGATGCGCGGGAAGCCCGGTACCGGCCGGGATGAGCCGGCCCATGATCACGTTCTCCTTCAAGCCTCGCAGATAGTCGCTCTTCCCCGAGATGGAGGCCTCGGTGAGCACCTTGGTGGTCTCCTGGAAGGAGGCCGCGGAGATGAAGCTCTCGGTCGAGAGAGAAGCCTTGGTGATCCCGAGTAGCAGGGGCTCGGCCAACGCCGCTTCCTTCCCCGCCTCCGCCATCTCGGCGTTCACGCGATCGAAGGCCGCCTTCTCGACCTGCTCGCCCACCAGGAAGTCGGTGTCCCCGACCTCCTTCACACGCACCCAGCGCAGCATCTGGCGCACGATGATCTCGATGTGCTTGTCATTGATCGAAACGCCCTGGAGCCGGTAGACCTCCTGAATCTCGTCCAGCAGATAGCTGGCCAGCTCCTTCTCACCCTTGATCTTGAGAATGTCGTGGGGATTGGATGAACCACCCATCAAAGCCTCGCCAGCGCGCACGAAATCCCCTTCGTGCACGGCGATGTGCTTGCTGCGTGGAATGTCGTAGTTGCGCGCCTCGCCCGTCTCGGGCGTAACGATGACGCGCCGCTTCCCACGCACGTCCCCTCCGAACGACACCGTCCCGTCGATCTCGCTCACGATGGCGAACTCCTTGGGCTTGCGCGCCTCGAAGAGCTCCGCCACGCGCGGAAGCCCGCCCGTGATGTCCTTGGTCTTCGTCGTCTCACGCGGGATACGCGCCAGGGTGTCTCCGGGCGCGACCACTTCTCCCTCCGCAATTACGAGATTGACGCCCACGGGCATCAGGTAGCGTCGGACCGTCTGGTTGCTCTCACTCTTGATCGAAATCCTCGGCTGCAGGCTCGGATCCTTGGATTCGATGACCATCTTGCGCGAGAGGCCGGTGTACTCATCGACCTGCTCCTGCATGGTCACCCCTTCCGTGATGTCACCGAACTTCACCGTTCCCGCTACGTCGGTGAGAATCGGATTCTGGAAGGGGTCCCACTCGTGGAGCATCTCCCCGGACTTCATCTCCTGACCGTCGACGACATGCAACACCGCCCCATAGACCACGGGGTAGCGCTCGCGCTCCCGTCCCGTCGCGTCGTGCAGTGCGATCTCGCCATTACGATTCATCACAACCAGCTTGCCATTCTTATCGCGGATCGTGTTCAGATTGATGAACTTCACGGATCCGTCATTCCGAGCCTCGACGTGGGACTGCTCGACGCGCTGCGTGGCCGTACCACCGATATGGAAGGTCCGCATCGTGAGCTGCGTCCCGGGCTCACCGATCGATTGAGCCGCAATGACACCCACGGCCTCACCGATGCTCACGAGCCGGCCCTGAGACAAGTCCCGGCCGTAGCAAAGGACGCAGCAACCACGCCCTGCGCGACAGGTGAGCACGGAGCGGATGACCACGTGCTCAATACCAGCATCCTCGATGGCCTGAACCCTCGCCTCGTCGATCTCCACGTTCGCCGGAACCAGTACCTCGCCGGTGATCGGATCGAGAATGTCATTCAGAGCGACGCGTCCGAGAATACGATCTCCCAGCCGTTCGATGATCTCACCGCCCTCCACGAGCGGCATAATGCTGAGACCGTCGAGCGTCTTGCAGTCGTGGTCCGACACGATTACGTCCTGTGCCACGTCGACGAGACGCCGCGTCAGGTATCCCGAGTTGGCGGTTTTGAGCGCCGTGTCGGCGAGGCCCTTACGCGCGCCGTGCGTCGAGATGAAATACTCCAGCACGCTCAGGCCCTCGCGGAAGTTCGAGAGGATGGGGCGTTCGATGATCTCACCCGACGGCTTCGCCATCAGGCCGCGCACCCCGGCGAGCTGTCGAATCTGCTGGCCGGATCCGCGGGCTCCCGAGTCAGCCATCATGAAGATAGGATTGAAACTCGGGACCGTGACCTTCTCGCCCTCCCGATTGATCACCTCGTCTTCGGAGAGCTGCGTCATCAGGTCGCTCGAGAGATCCTCGGTGACCTGGGCCCAACGGTCCACCACCTTGTTGTAGCGCTCACCGTCGGTGATCAGCCCTTCCTGATACTGCCGCTGGAACTCGCCCACGTCGTTCTGGGCCTCGTCGATGAGCCGGCCCTTGCTCCCGGGGATCTTCATGTCGTCGATCGAGATCGAGATTCCCGCCCGAGTCGCCCAGTCGTAGCCCAGCGTTCGCAGATGATCCGAAAGCAGAACCGTCGCCTTGTTTCCGACCCTTCGATAGACGGCGTTCACGAGATTCCCCAGGGACTTCTTATCCATGACCCGGTTGATCAGCTCGAAGGGAATATCATCGGGCACGATCTCGGACAGCAGAACGCGCCCGACGGTGGTGCGTACGAGCTCAGAATTGATGCGCAGGTCGATGGCCGCCTGTAGATCAATGACTCCGGCGTCGTAGGCACAGCGAACCGCCTCGCCCGAGGCGAACTTCATACCCTCGCCAGTGGCAAAGGGTCGCTCCCGACTCAGGTAGTAGGCACCGAGCACGATGTCCTGCGTCGGAGTGATGATCGGCCGACCGTTTGCGGGGCTCAGGATGTTGTTGCTGCTCATCATGAGAACCCGCGCCTCGATCTGGGCCTCGATCGAGAGAGGCAGGTGGACCGCCATCTGGTCGCCGTCAAAGTCCGCGTTGAACGCCGCGCAGACCAGCGGGTGGAGTTGGATGGCCTTTCCATCGATCAGCACCGGCTCGAAAGCTTGGATGCCCAGGCGGTGCAGGGTCGGAGCGCGGTTCACCAGGATCGGGTGTTCCTGAATGACCTCGGCCAGAATGTCCCACACCTCGGGGCGCTCGTTCTCGACCATCTTCTTGGCGGCCTTGATCGTCGTGACGTAGCCGCGCTGCTCCAGCTTGGAATAGATGAAGGGCTTGAAGATCTCGAGCGCCATCTTGTTCGGGAGCCCGACCTGATGCAGGCGCAACTCGGGTCCAGCGACGATCACCGAACGTCCCGAGTAATCGACACGCTTGCCCAGCAGGTTCTGGCGGAAGCGCCCCTGCTTGCCCTTCAGCATATCGGAGAGGGACTTGAGAGGCCGCTTGTTGGGCCCGGTAATGACCTTACCTCGCCGTCCGTTATCGAACAGCGCATCGACTGCCTCCTGCAGCATTCTCTTCTCGTTCCGGATGATGACCTCGGGCGCGTTGAGCTCGAGAAGCCGCTTGAGCCGGTTATTGCGGTTGATCACGCGCCGATACAGGTCATTGAGATCGGATGTCGCGAAGCGTCCGCCGTCCAGGGGCACGAGGGGTCGCAGATCCGGCGGGATGACGGGGATCACTTCGAGGATCATCCACTCGGGCTGGTTTCCCGACTCGCGGAACGAATCAAGCACCTTGAGGCGCTTGGCCAGCTTCTTGCGCTTGGCCTCACTCGTAGCCTCCTTCATCTCGACCCGGAGCTGCTTCGACTCAGCCACGACCTCAATTTTCTTGAGGATCTCGCGGATGGCCTCCGCGCCGATCCCGTACTTGAACGAGTTGGGCCCGAACTCCTCCTTGAGCTGCATGATTCGGTCGTCGGTCAGCAGCTCTCCCCGTCGCAGCTCGGAATCGAGCGGATCGATCACGATGTGCTGCTCGAAGTACAGCACCCGCTCGAGATCCTTCAGGGTGAGCTCGATCAGGTTGCCAATCCGGCTCGGAAGGGACTTGAGAAACCAGATGTGTGCCACCGGAGCCGCAAGAGTGATGTGGCCCATCCGCTCCCGGCGGACCTTGGACTGGATCACCTCAACGCCGCACTTCTCGCACACGACGCCCCGGTGCTTCATCCGCTTGTATTTGCCGCAATTGCACTCGTAGTCCTTGACCGGACCGAAAATCTTCGCGCAGAAAAGCCCGTCCCGCTCCGGCTTGAAGGTCCGGTAGTTGATCGTCTCCGGCTTCTTTACCTCACCATACGACCACTCCCGGATCTTCTCCGGCGATGCGATGGAAATTCGCATCCCGGAAAAACTGCGGGGATCCTTGGGCTTTTCGAAGAGGTTGTAGAGATCGCGCACTTTGTCTCCCTCTAGTCGATGTCTTCGAGCAGTTCCACGTCGAGACCGAGGCTCTGCATTTCTTTGATCAATACGTTGAAGCTCTCGGGCAGACCGGGCATGAGTTCGCAGTCGCCCTTGACGATGGATTCGTACATTCGCGTTCGCCCCACGACGTCATCCGATTTGACCGTGAGGAATTCCTGGAGCGCATAAGCGGCTCCGTAGGCCTCCATCGCCCAGACCTCCATCTCGCCCAGCCGCTGACCACCGAACTGGGCTTTCCCTCCCAGTGGCTGTTGCGTCACCAACGAGTAGGGGCCGATCGAGCGCGCGTGGATCTTGTCATCCACGAGGTGATGGAGCTTCATCATGTACATCATCCCGAAGGTCACATCCGCATCGAACGGTATCCCCGTCCTTCCGTCGTGGAGAACCGCCTGTCCGCAAGTGGGCCGTCCCGCGAGCTCGAGCAGATCCTTCACCTCGGACTCGGATGCACCGTCGAAGACCGCCGTGGCCATGTGGACGCCACGCGCGCACTCGCGCGCGAACGCCATGACGGCGTCGTCATCCATATCGGAGATCAGCTTCGAAACGCGGGGGCGGTCGAAGAACTCCTTGAGCTGCTTGCGGAGCTTCGCCACCGAGTAGTTCTTGTCGAGAGCCTGCTGGATCTGTTGGCCCAGACCATGCGCCGCCCAGCCCAAATGCGTCTCGAGAATCTGACCCACGTTCATGCGCGAGGGAACGCCGAGCGGATTGAGCACGATGTCTACCGGAATACCATCCTCCGTATAGGGCATGTCCTCTTCGGGCAGCACGCGCGAGATCACACCTTTGTTCCCGTGACGTCCCGCCATCTTGTCCCCGACCGACAGCTTGCGCTTGATGGCCACATAGACCTTGACCATCTTGAATACACCGGGCGGAAGCTCGTCACCCTTCTTCAAGCGAGCGATCTTCTCCTCAAAGACGGTCTTGATCAGGCTCGCCTGCTCCTCAGCAGCGGACAGCAGCTGCTCGATCCGCTGCATGCGCTCTGCATCGACGATCCGAATCTCCTTCCACTTCCGGCGCGGAATATCGACAAGCTTTTCTTCCGTAATGGGATCGCCCGGATCCAGCCAGGCTTCCTTGCGTCGCTCATCGGCCATCCGCACGTTGCTCTCCTGACCGATCAGCAACTCGCGCACCCGGTTGAGGGCCGACTCGCGGACAATGCGAATCTCGTCCTCCTGATCGAGTCGGAGCTTCGCCACCTCGGCGTCCGCGATCGAGCGAGCGCGGTCATCCTTGTCGATCCCTCTACGCGAGAACACACGCGCACCGATCACAGTTCCGTTGACTCCGGGTGGTACGCGCAGTGAGGTATCACGCACGTCCCCTGCCTTCTCGCCGAAGATCGCACGAAGCAGCCGCTCCTCGGGAGAAAGCTGCGTCTCGCCTTTGGGCGTGATCTTCCCGATCAGGATATCGTCGGCGTTCACCTCGGCTCCGACACGGACGATTCCGCTCTCGTCGAGGTCCTTCAAAGCCTCCTCGCCGACGTTCGGAATATCACGGGTGATCTCCTCACGTCCGAGCTTGGTATCGCGCGCAACGACCTCGAATTCCTCGATGTGGATCGAGGTGAAGAGATCCTCCTTGAGCAGCCTCTCGGTGACGAGAATCGAGTCCTCGAAGTTGTAGCCACCCCAGGGCATGAACGCGACGAGAATGTTACGGCCGAGCGCCAGCTCGCCGCCCTCCGTCGCCGGACCATCCGCGATGACCTGTCCCCTCTGGACCCGCTCACCCACATGCACGATGGGCTTCTGGTTGATACAGGTATTCTGATTGGAGCGTCGATACTTGATCAGGTTGATGATGTCCGGCGCTGCACCTTCGTGCCCATTTTCGGGGTCTGGCTTGATCACGATGCGCGAGGCATCAACGCTCTCGACGACACCAGAGTGCTTGGCTACGACGGTGGCACCCGAATCGCGCGCGACCACACCCTCGATACCCGTTCCCACGAGCGGAGCATCGGTGCGCATGAGCGGGAGCGCCTGGCGCTGCATATTGGACCCCATGAGCGCGCGGTTCGCATCGTCGTTCTCGAGGAAGGGAATCAAGGAGGCGGCCACCGAGACCAGCTGATTCGGAGACACATCCATCTTGTCGATCTCGTCGCTCGGCAGCATTACGAACTCGCCCAGCTTACGCGCCGACACGAACGGACGTTCGAACTCCCCATTGGTCTTGAGTGGTGCATTCGCCTGAGCGATGGCGACACGCTCTTCTTCCAGAGCGGAGAAGTACTGGACGTTCTTCGAAACCTTGCCGCTGATCACGTCGCGATACGGCGTCTCGATGAAGCCGTAGTCATTGACGCGCGCGTAGGTCGAGAGCGAGGCGATCAATCCGATGTTTGGCCCTTCGGGAGTCTCAACGGGGCAGATCCGACCGTAGTGCGTACTGTGTACGTCGCGCACCTCGAAGCCGGCGCGCTCACGCGTCAAGCCTCCGGGTCCCAGCGCCGACAGGCGTCGCTTGTGCGTGACGGCCGAAAGCGGATTCGTCTGGTCCATGAACTGCGAGAGCTGACTCGAGCCGAAGAATTCCTTGACCACGGCCGATACCGGCTTCGAGTTGATGAGATCGTGGGGCATGAGTTGCTCGATCTCCTGCAGGCTCATGCGCTCCTTGATCGCCCGCTCCATGCGCACTAGCCCGATGCGATACTGGTTCTCGAGCAGCTCGCCCACGACACGGACACGCCGGTTACCGAGGTGATCGATGTCATCGACGCGCTTGTCCGGATCGGCACCGTTCTTGAGATCAACCAGGTACTTGACCGCAAGCAGGATGTCCTCCTTTCGCAGCGTGGTCTCGTCGAGAGGCACATCCAGGTCGAGCTTGTGGTTCAGCTTGAGGCGTCCGACGCGGGAGAGGTCGTAGCGCTCCGGGTTGAAGAACAAGTTATTGAAAACGTTCGTGGCGGTCTCGATCGTCGGAGGGTCCCCGGGCCGCAGGCGCCGGTAGATGTCAATGATCGCCTCCTCGCGCGTCAGCGTCTTGTCCGCGCTGAGCGTGTCATGGATCGCAGTTCCCGTCGTGATCGGGTCGAGGTAGAACAACGAGAACTCGAGAATCTCGCGCTTGCGCAGCTCGCCCAGGATCTCCTCGGTAATGACCTCGTTGCACTCGAGGATCACCTCACCCGTGCTCTCATCAACGATGTCCTCGGGCGCGACGCGCTTGGGACCGTCCTCGCGCACGAGGTCTTCCAGGCCGATCGGGATCCACTCGATCTTCTCCTCGGCCAGCTTGCGCAGCGCCGCTTTCGTGAACTTCCGTCCCTCGCGGACGATCTGCGTGCCCGAGGAGCTCTTGATCGTCTTGGTGCACTTCTGGCCCAGTAGCTGGTCGGGAGACGTCGGTTTCTTGAAAAGCTTGCGGCCATCGATCCGGATGGCCTCGGGCTTGTAGAAGAAAGCGAGAAGATCGTCTGGCGTGTAGCCCAAGGCCTTGAGCAGCACCGTGGCGTGCAGCTTCCGTCGTCGGTCGATGCGAACCTGGATCAGGTCCTTGTGGTCGAACTCGATATCGAGCCAGGAACCGCGGTAAGGAATGACCCTGCAGCTGTAGAGCTTCTTGCTCGTCGCCACGCCGGTAGATTGTCCCGAGTCAAAGAAAATACCCGGTGAACGATGGAGCTGCGACACAATCACGCGCTCGGTGCCGTTCACGATGAACGTGCCGTTCTCGGTCATCACGGGGATTTCCCCGAAATAGACTTCCTGCTCTTTGACGTCACGGATACTCGGGCTGCCACTCTCGTCGGTCTTGTCGAGAACGATCAGACGCACCGTCACCTTGATCGGCGCGGCATAGGTCATGCCGCGTTGCAGGCACTCCTGAACATCGTACTTCGGCTTTTCGAGCATATACGACACGAACTCGAGCGAGGCCGTCTGGTTGAAGTCGCGGATCGGAAAGACCGAGTTGAACACGGCCTGTAGACCCACGTTCTCACGCTTCGTTGAATCGACATCGGCCTGCAGAAAACGGTCAAAGGACCGATTCTGAATGTCGATCAAGTTGGGGATATCGATCACCCCCGTGATTTTGGAAAAATCCTTCCGAATTCGACCTGCTTCGAAGGAAGCTTCCATTCGATCCTCCGTCCTGCGATGGCGGGACTCAACGCCGGATGGTTCCGGCTTTTTCCGCTCTACAAACTCAGAGACCGCGCCGTCCACCCGAACAAGCGCTGGTCTGCTGGCTTACTTGATGTCGACCTGGCCACCCGCCGCTTCGATCTGCGACTTGACCTTCTCTGCCTCGTCTTTCGGCAGGCCCTCTTTGACGACCTTCGGCGCACCCTCGACCAGATCCTTGGCCTCCTTGAGGCCCAGACCCGTGATCGCACGCACCTCTTTGATGACCTGGATCTTCTTGTCTCCGATCGCGGTCAGGATTACGTCGAACTCGGTCTTCTCTTCAGGCGCAGCTGCTCCGCCGGCTGCTGGCCCGGCGACCGCAACCGCCGCAGGAGCTGCGCTGACGCCCCAGCCATCTTCCATCTTCTTGATGAGCTCTGCGATCTCCATCGGCTTGAGCTCGTTGATCTGAGCGAAGACTTGTTCCAGATCTGCCATCTTTCTTCCTCCCTACCCCGGTCGAATTAAGGCGTCGACCCGACGCCAGAGCGAGGTCTTCGGTTTTCTGTTACGAAGCTTCCAGTTGCTTTTGCCGTTCGTCCAACGCGTTACGCAGATGGCCGAGCAGTGCATAAAGCGTTCCTGCGAGCTTCCCCATCGGCGCCTGCAAGGTCCCGAGAAACATCCCCCGGAGCTCATCGCGCGACGGTAGAGCCGCCAGCTGGCGAACTTCCGCCAGGCTCACGACCTCGCCTTCGATGAGGCCACCCTTGATATCGAGCTTCTCGTTTTCCTTTGCGAAATCCACCAGTGCTTTGGCCAACGACGAGGGCTCGTCGTAGGCAAAAGCCAGCGCCGTCGGGCCGGTCAGATATGGACCGAGGCCCTCGACGCCCGCGCCATCAGCGGCGCGGCGTACCAGCGTGTTCTTGGCGACACAGTACTCGATGCTTCCCTCACCGATCTTTCGCAGCTGTCCCCGCAGGTCGTTGGCGTCCGAGACCGTCAGACCTCGGTAATCAACGACCAGAACGGAGTTGGCGGCTTTGAGCTTCTTCTGGAGAGAAGCAACCTCTTCCTGTTTCTGCTCTTTTGTACGCATCCCGCTTCCGCGCCCTGGCTTACTGCAGGGCTGACTGGAGGTCCCCGGTATCGAGACGAATGCCCGGGCCCATGGTTGTCGAGATAGATATCCGCTTGAGGTAGGTGCCTTTGGACACCTGCGGCTTGGCGCGCAGCACGGCCTCGGCCACGGCCAGCAAGTTCTCAGCCAGCTGGTCGACTCCGAACGATGAGTTGCCGAAAGGAGCGTGGAGGATCCCGTTCTTGTCGACACGGAACTCGATCTTGCCCGCCTTCTGCTCCTGCACCGCCGGCCCCACATCGAAAGTCACCGTTCCGACTTTCGGATTGGGCATCAGACCCCGCGGCCCAAGTACACGACCCAGGCGTCCCACCACGCTCATCATATCGGGTGTCGCAATCACACGATCGAAGTCGAACCAGCCGTCCTGAATACGCTTTGCCAGCTCATCGGCACCGACCTCGTCTGCGCCGGCCTCACGAGCCTCGCGCTCCTTGTCGCCTTTGGCGAAGACGACCACACGCACCGATTTGCCGGTGCCGTGAGGCAGCACGACCGCACCCCTCACGTTCTGGTCGGCATGACGCGGATCAACGCCCAGGTTCATCGCCACGTCCGCCGTCTCGTCGAAGCGCGTCGACTTGACCTCGAGCATCAGCTCGAGCGCCTGCCGCAGCGGGTAGACGCGCTCGCGATCCACCTTCTCTGCCGCCTGACGATATTTCTTTCCGGACGCCATCTCGCTACCCCTCGACCTCGATGCCCATCGAGCGTGCCGTACCCTCGATGATCTTCATGGCAGCATCGATGTCATTCGCGTTCAGATCGACCATTTTTACCTCCGCAATCTCCTGCACGGACTTGCGGGAGACCTTGGCGACCTTCTCCTTGTTGGGTTCAGCGGACCCCTTGGCAATCTTTGCCGCTCGCTTCAGCAGAACAGCCGCCGGTGCGGTTTTCGTAATGAAGGTGAAGCTGCGATCCGCGTACACCGTGACGACCGCGGGGATAATCAAACCCTGCTGATCCTGGGTCCGCGCGTTGTACGCTTTGCAAAATTCCATGATGTTTACGCCGTGCTGGCCCAGCGCTGGGCCTACGGGGGGCGAGGGATTCGCCTGCCCCGCCGGGCACTGCAATTTGATGACCGCGATTACTTTCTTTGCCACCGCTCAGACCGACTCA
>Ga0255048_10000304_pt1 | contig 38321 bp, 36 predicted proteins | sample JV7_2_2_MG_FD_183619 | JGI IMG/M metagenome (GOLD analysis project Ga0255048, IMG submission 183619) | Seawater microbial communities from Jervis Inlet, British Columbia, Canada - JV7_2_2 | ecosystem: Environmental > Aquatic > Marine > Inlet | place: Canada: British Columbia | collected 2016-10-06
CTGATTGTGCGTGCCGCCGGCGGGCCGTTCCGTACACTCGTAGGCAGCACCACGAAGGGGACCCGTGACGATCGAGGCGACGCGCACCGAGTACCGCACCTGCCCACTGTGCGAGGCAACCTGTGGCCTGGAGATCACGCTGAAGGGCACCACCGTCACTCGGATCCGCGGCGACCGCGACGACGTGTTCAGCAAGGGATTCATCTGCCCGAAGGGGTCCACCCTCAAGCAGCTCGAGGCCGACCCGGACCGCTTGCGCAGCCCGCAGATCCGCACCGGAGACGGTTGGCGCGACGCCACATGGGATGAGGCGTTCGCCCTCATCGCCGAGCGGCTCTCCCCGATCATCGCCGAGCACGGCTCCAGCGCAGTGGCCGTCTACCTGGGGAACCCCAACGTCCACAACCTCTCCGGCCTGCTCTACGGGGCCATGTTCCTCCGTGCGCTGCGCACCACGAACATCTTTTCGGCGGCCACCGTCGACCAGATGCCCAAGCACGTTTCGAGCGGGTACATGTTCGGCCATCCCGACCTCATCCCGGTCCCCGACATCGACCGTACCGATTTCCTCCTGATGCTTGGCGCCGATCCCTACGAATCCAACGGCAGCCTGGCCACTGCTCCCGGCTGGCCCAACCGTCTCGAGGCGCTTCAAGAGCGCGGTGGGCGGTACGTCGTCGTCGACCCACGGCGCAGCAAGACGGCGGGTCATGCCGACGAGCACGTCTCGATCCGGCCGGGGACCGACGCCCTGTTCCTCGCCGCCGTCGCCAACACGCTCGTGGCCGAAGACCTCGCCACGCCGAATCTGGAATGCCTCGACCGCCTCGACGAGGCAGCTGCTGCCGTCGACGCCTTCTCGCCCGAACGGGTCGCGACGACGACGGGCATCGACGCAGCCACCACCCGCCGCATCGCCCGGGACCTGGCGTCCGCACCAACCGCAGCCGTCTACGGTCGCATGGGCACGCACACCGTGCGCCACGGGACCGTGGCGTCGTGGCTCGTCGATCTCATCAACGCGCTCACCGGCAACCTGGACCGGCCGGGTGGCGCGATGTTCTCCACCCCGGCCCATGAGCGCCCCAGGAAGCGGCGCGGTTGGAGCCCCGGCCGGTGGTCGACCCGGGTACGCGGCTTGCCAGAGGCTCGGGGCGAGCTGCCCGTCGCCGCCCTCGCCGAGGAGATCGACACGCCGGGGGACGACCGCATCCGTGCGCTCGTCGTCATCGCCGGGAACCCGGTTATTTCGACCCCAAACGCCGAGCGGCTCGACGCCGCGCTCGACCAGCTCGACTTCATGGTCTCGATCGACCTGTACCGGAACGAGACCAGCCGCAAGGCCGACGTCATCCTCCCCGCCACGGCACCGCTGCAGCGCTCCCACTACGACCTCGCCTTCACCGGACTCGCCGTGCGCAACGTGGCCAACTACTCCCCTGCCCTCGTGCCGGACGACACCGGGCTGCAGGAGTGGGAAGTCCTCGCCAAGCTCTCTGCGATCGCCGCCGGACAAGGTGCAGAACTCCCGGCGGCCATGGTCGACGCCTTTGCGTTCTCCGCCTCCTTGCAGCACACCCTCGACGATCCGATATCGCCTGTCCACGGCCGGGACCCCGACGAGATCATGGCGGCCCTCGGGAACCGCACAGGTCCCGAACGCTACGTCGACTTCCTACTGCGCGCCGGCCCGTACGGGGATCTCTTCGGTGAGCATCCCGATGGCCTCACGCTCGCTGCGCTCGAAGCATCCCCGCACGGCATCGATCTCGGCGCGCTGCAACCCCGCCTTCCCGAGGCGCTGGCAACGACGACTGGAACGGTCGACCTCGCCCCCGCGCCGATCCTGGCCGATCTGCCCCGGCTCGAAGCAACGATCGGCTCGACCAACGGTGGCTTCCTCCTCATTGGCCGGCGCCACGTGCGGTCGAACAACTCGTGGATGCACAACGTCGACGTGCTCATCAAGGGACGAGACCGCTGCACGTTGCTCATCCATCCCGAAGACGCGGTGAGCATCGGGGTCGCAGACGGCAGCGATGCCGAAGTCGCTTCTGCTGCCGGCAAGGTCGTCGTGAGGGCCGAGGTGACCGAAGACATCATGCGAGGAGTCGTCAGCCTGCCGCACGGCTGGGGCCACGACCGGCATGGAGTCGCTCTGTCCGTGGCCGGGACGCGACCTGGCGTCAACTCGAACATCCTCACCGATGAGACCGACATTGATCCCCTGTCGGGCAACGCCACCCTCAACGCCATTCCGGTCACGGTGGCCGCAGCCGCGCGATGAGCCGCAGGCGGTTCGAACGGCTCGTCGACGAAGCTCTCGCAGAGCTCCCCCCGGACGTCGTCGACGCGTTGGACAATCTTCACATCGTCGTCGAAGACTGGCCCACCCCGGATCAGGATCCGGATGGGGAAGGGTTGCTCGGCATCTACGAGGGCGTCTCGCTCGCCGAACGCGGCGTGGACTACTTCGGGTTCGCCCCGGACCGCATCGTCATCTTCCGCGGTCCCCATCTCGAACTCGGCCTTGATGACGACGCCCTGCGTGCCGAGGTCCGCACCACCGTGCTCCACGAGATCGCTCACCATCTCGGCATCGACGACCGCAGACTCCACGAGCTCGGCTGGGACTAGTCACCAAATCCCTAACGCTCTCTTCGAGCGGTGCCGATGTTTGCGGTATGACGGCAGCGGACGCGACCACGATCCACGACCCGTACACCAGGTGCGAAGCGTCGTGCAGCCACGACCTGGCTCGAGGCATCACCGTCGCCGAATTGCTCGACGCCGATGGACCGTTTCCAGATGCGCATCCGCTGCTCACCTTCCGACCCATCCGGCGCACCCCGCCCACGGCTCCCGTGGCGATCCCGGCCGCTTCCTAGCCGCCCTCCCTGGCGAGCCGGCGCTGACGTACACTCGTTGGCGAGCCGCGGAACGGGAGTCACGTCACCATGGACGAGCTGATCACCCAGATCCAGGAAAAGACCGGCATCGGCGCCGACAAGGCCAAGGAGATCGCAGGAGTCGTGACCGCATTCTTGCGGGACAACCTCCCCGATGACATGCTGGAACGTCTCGGAGAAGTGGCGGCAGGGGCCGCCGAGAAGGCCGGGGACACCGCAGGCGCAGCCGCAGGAGCGGCTTCTGCCGCCGCCTCCTCGGTCACCGAGCGTGCCAAGGATGCCGGCGGAGCCGTGGCCGGGACTGCAGGAGACCTCTACTTCAAGACCAAGGATTCCATCACCGGAAGCGATGTCGACTGACCGTCATGACGGTTGCCGCGGATCTCGAGACCTCACCGGTCCCAACCTGGCCGGCCGCGCCCGGGCCGCTGGTCTTCCTGCTCGACGTGTCGGGCAAACACGAGTACGAGATCCTCAAGGCGTGGGTCGCCGACCACCGCCCGGACGAAGCAGAAGAGCCGGTGTTGGCCCGGATTCCGGCATCGCGCCGCGCCAACAAGCACCGTCCCGATCCGCGGCTCGGGGCTCGCCTCGCTCAGGACGACGACCCCCTGATGGTCCCGCTGCGCGTCGTGTGGCTCGCCACCGAGGAGGATGGCAGGCGCCGCGTGCGCCTCCAGGATGTGCTGGCGCCAGGAGACCCTCGCGACCCGGGGCCGCTGCGTCAGCGGTGGATCCGCAAGATCAGCCCGGACCGCTGCCGCATCATCATGGGCGAGCCAGCCCTCAAGAGCACCTTGTCGGACCGCTGGCGTGACCCCGCAGGACACGGTCCGGTCGACGGAACATCGCTCGAGGAGTACGTGGCGCTGCAGGCATGGCTGGCTCTCGAACGCGCCGAACGGAGATTGCGTGGCAGCCGGTACAAGGTACCGAAGTTCCTGCGCGAAGACCTCTATTGGAGCAAGGGCTTCCAGCGCGGCGCCGCCGGCCTGGCGATGGAGCTCGGTAAGCCCCTGAAGCGGATGCAGTCGACCACCGCCCGCTACTTGAAGGAGATGGCTGCCACCCACTCGCCGTACGCCATCGACGTCGTGACCGGGATCACCGGCGGCATCATCTCCATGGCCCACCGCTCGGTCGACTACGACCCCGAGACCTTCACCGAGCTGTACGAGCTCAGCCAGCAGCATGCGCTCGTCTTCCTCCCCTCCCACAAGTCCAATTTCGACCACCTGGTGCTGTCCTACGTGATGTACGAGAACGGCCTACCGCAGAATCACACCGCAGGCGGCCTCAACATGAACTTCTTCCCGGTCGGGCAGCTGCTGCGCAGAACTGGCATCTTCTTCATCCGCCGTGAGTTCAAGGACAACAAGCCGTACAAGTACGTCCTGCGCAAGTACCTCGAGTACCTCCTCGAGAAGCGCTTCGCCCTCGAGTGGTATGTCGAGGGAGGGCGGTCCCGAACGGGAAAGCTGCGTGAACCCCGCCTCGGGCTGCTCGCCTATGTCGCCGAGGCCTACACCGCCGGGATCGTCGACGACGTCGTGCTGATCCCGGTTTCGATCACATACGACCAGATCACCGATGTCCGCTCCTACGCCCGGGAGCAGCGCGGCGGCGCCAAGGAACGTGAGTCATTCCTCTGGGCCGCCAAATTCATCGCCAACGCCCGTACATCGCACGGCTCGATCTACCTCCGATTCGGCGCCCCACTGCCGATGTCCGACCACCTCGTGCCAGGAGCCGACTTGACCGCCGGCGAAGGGCGCCTCGCTGTACCTCGTCTGGCGTTCGACGTGAGCACACAGATCAACGCCGTCACGCCGATCACCCCGACGAGCCTCGCCTGCCTGGCGCTGCTCGAGGCGAGACGATCCCTCACCGGCGATGAAGCAGCGCACGTCATCGCCGCCCATCTCGCCTACATCGCCTCGCACGACCTCCCCACGGCAGTGGCCCTCGACGATCCTCCAGCTCAACTCGGCCAGGCCCTCGGTGAGCTGGCCGGAACGGGCGTCGTCACCGCAGACGAAGACGACGCCGACCGGGTCGTGCTCGGGCATGAAGAGGTGCTTGCCGCTGCCTACTACCGCAACACGATCGTCCACCACTTCTTGAACAGGGCCATCGCGGAGGTAGCGACCACGCTCGGACGCGACGACCGGGCCGCCGCGTTCGACGGGGCCCTCGGGTTGCGCGACCTGTTGAAGTTCGACTTCTTCTTCCCGCCTCGCAAGGAGTTCCTCGCCCGCATCGAACAAGAGATGGGTCACACTGAGCCGACGCTGGCCGGCTCCATCCTGAAACCCTTCCTCGACCCGTACCTGGTGGTCGCCAATGCGCTGGAGAACCAAGGGACTCGCACCGTCGAGTCCGAGGCGCTCACCGAGCACGCCTTCGAACTCGGCAGCCGGTTCGCCACCAACCACATCATCGCTCCCGAAGCCGTCTCCGGGGCGCTGTTCTCCGCTGCCGTGAAGCTGGCGCGGCACCGCGGCCTTCTCACGGCAGGCGTCGCCGAACGCGAGGCCTTCGCCGTTGAGGTGCGCCGCTACCTCGCCGCCCTGTGACCATGCCCGCCTTGCACGAAATGACTAGTTGACCACTCTCTGTGGCCATGCGTATACTTCGGGTGGGCACGGGAACGAGGGAAGGCAGCCATCCCAGATCAGCGAGTAGGGCTGCCCATGGCGACAATCGATCGGGCGATCAGCTTCCCGACGGCGAAGCGCGGGTACGACGCGGCGTCCGTTGACGGGCACCTCGACCACCTCGACACGACCCACCAGATCGAGCTCAAGGCGCTGCGCGCTGAGGTGACCACTCTGCAGTCCGCCCTCGCCGAGGCCAAGATGCGCGAGGAAGCCGTCCACCTGACCCTGGTCGCCGCCACCAAGACGCGCGACGAGATGGTGGCGGGTGCGCAGGCCAAGGTCGACGAAGCGACCGCCACGGCGACCGCGGCAGCCGAAGCCGTCCTCAATGACGGGAAGTTCGAGGCCTTCCGGCTGGTCACCGATGCCAGAACTGACGCCGACACGATCCTTGCCGAGGCCCGCTCCCGTGCCGAGGAGGCCCTCCCCGAAGCGCGCGCCCACGCCGAGCAGCTCGTCGCCGATGCGCAACGCCAGGCCGAAGAGGTCCGCGATGCCGCCCACCGCGACGCCGAGACCACCACAGGCACCGCCCGCAGCGAGGCTGAGGCCTTCACCGCAACGGCGCGCACCGAAGCCATCGAGATCCTGCGCGAGGCACAAGCGGACGCCGTGACGCTCACCGAGGAGAAGGATCTCGAGCTGCAGCGGCTCCGCGACGAACTCGTCGAGCAGCGCAGCCAGCTCGAGGAGCGCGTTGCCGCCCTCTGGGCTGAGGCCGAGACCCTCGATGCTCGCATCGAGGCCGCTCGCACCGTCGCAGACGATCTCCCCGAGCCGCCGGCTGCGAGCTTCACGAAGACCCGATATGTTTCGACGGCGGTCGAGCCGATCGAGCCGACAACCGCCGGCAGGACGGTTCTCCACGATGACGCCGCACCCGCCTCCGCGGCTTCTGCCGTCGCCCCCGACGTCGGCGACCCCGAGGTCCGTGAGCCCGCAGTGGTCGCATCGCCCGCAGCCGACGGTGCGGCCGAGGCCGCTGACGTCATCCCTGCCGGCGCCGAGGACGAGGCGGTCGTCGCTCCGACCCGGGGATCGTTCTATTCGCGGCGTTCCGCCAAGTTGCCGAGGATCGGCGAGGACGCGGGGCGCGACGCACTCGCCGCCATGAGCGGCCTCCGCAGCCAGATCATCGCTGAGGACGAAGAGCGAGAGGAAGGGGATCGCGAGGAGGACCTCGCAACACAGACCGCCTGACGGCGGGAGATCACGACTGGGGCGGGTGCCCTACACGAACGGCCCGCACGCGCACGGCTGCCCGACCGAGCTCGCTCCAGTCGTACTTTGGCCCGGGGTATCCACCCCGGGCCAAAGTCATGTCTGCGCCGCCCGTTCCCGTGGCTCGGGCACCGGCTTCACGCCGCGGCGCGGCAGCAACGCCGGGATCACAACCAACGACGTGGCTGCGGCTGTGACCATGGCGATCCACATGATCATGGACACCTGCGCATGGATCTTGAGCGGGGACAGCCAGAGCGCAGAGAGTGCTACGGAGATTCCGAGCGCGTTGGCGATGATCGGCCTCCCCGCCTTGTCGACCGCCCGCAACACGTATCCGTCACCGTCCTTTCTGGCGTGATCGATCGCCGCGACGAAGTGGATCGCGTAGTCGATCCCCACGCCGATCACGATGCTCGAGATCACGGCCGTCAGCAGATTGAGCTGAATCCCGGAGGCGGCGATGAAGCCCAGGACGGCGACAATCGTCAGCGTGATGGGAACCAGCGACACCACCGTCTCGCGCAGCCGCCGATAGGCCAGGGCGAGCATGGCGGCAACCAGGACGTAGGCGACGATCACGGACGTTGCCTGCGCTCGCAAGACCAGCCTCGCGATCTCATCCCAGACGACCGGCATCCCGGTGAGCACGGTGATCTCGGGCCGCGCCTCGGCGAAGGCGAGCCAGGTCGCCAGATCGTCTGAGGAGAACGCAGACGGCAGCAGGATGAACCGGAGCCCGTCCGCGCTCACCAGATCACCCACCGGGACAGCCACATCGCCTGCCACGAGAGCTTCGAGGGGCACCGCACCGACGAGATCGGCTGCGGAGAAGACGGCGCGCACCCCGGGCAGTTCCTCCATCTCGGCCGATAGTGCGGCCGCAACGGCGATCGATGCGTTGGGATCGGCCGGGTCAAAGGCGAACTCGCCGGCCAGCGGGGTCGCGCCACCGAACAGCTCCTCGGTCTTCTCGAAGGCGATTCGCATCGGGTCGTCGTCTTTGAAGAAGAACAGTTGGTCGGCGTTGACAGCGAGCCCCGGAATCGTGACCACGGCGAACACCGCGATGCCGACCACGAGCACCACCGCAGGTACGCGGGTGCGCACTGCCACCTTGACCGCGCGCGTTGCTCGCATGCCGAGCAGCGCTCCGCGATGACGCGGCTTGACGTCCAGATGACTCACGAGCGCCGGAAGGGAGAAGAACGACACGACGCCCGCGAAGGTGATCCCGATCGCGGTGAACAGACCGAGCTGCTGGATGGGCCTGACATCGGTGAACAGCAGGGCGATGAACCCTGCCGCGGTGCTGATCGTGGTGAGGATCATCGGCACGCCCACTTGGGACAAGGCGCTGCTGGTTCTGACCACCGGATCCGCCGTGCGGCCTGACTCCTCCTGGAAGTGTGTCACGAAGTGCAGGCCGTCTGCGGAACCCATGACGATCACAAAGATCGGGACGATGACCGTCACGATGTCGATCTCCCGGCCGAGGGCGAAGATCAGACCGAAGGTCCAGATCGAGCCCAACGCCGCCGGCACGATGGCGAGGGCGCTCAGGCGCAGGTCTCCGATCGTGGCGAAGAACGTCCCGATGAGCAGGGCGATCACGAGCGGCGGGATCAAGAGGAGGAACAACGACAGCAGGTCGAAGACGGCCGCAAACACCACGGGGTTTCCCGAGAAGGTGAGTTCGAGCCCGTCGACGGACACATCGTCGACGAGACGGGCCGTGGCGGTGGCGTCTTCGCCCGGGGTGACGATGAGCAGCGTATGCCGACCGTCGGCGCTCACCATGATCTCCGCGAGCGGGTTCTGGTCGACCAAGAGACCGATCGCACTGTCGGGAAGCGCCAGCACCGTCGCCGCGTCGATGGGCCCTCCGGTGCGTGGGTTCACCTCGGGGATGATCGACGCCACCGCCACGACGCCCGCAACGGAGGAAAGCTCATCACGCAGCGAGACGACGAGCGCGAGCTGGTCGGCGTCCGCAAACGTCGTGCCGTCCGGTGCGGTGGCAACGACGTTGATTGGGTCCTTCGTCGCGTACTTCTGTTGGAGCGCAGCAAACTCCTCTCCGGTGGCGTTGCCCTCGAGCAAGAAGGAAGAGGCGTCCGCGTTGAAGGCAACGCGGAAGAGCATGAGCAGCGAAACCAGCGTGATGATGGCTGTCAGACCGAGGACGACCTTCGATCGCCTGACGATGAGGCCCGCTACTCGATCCACACGACCTCCTGGTCCACCCCAGCAACGATAGGCCCAGGACGCGAGCGGCCCACTGCCGCCAGAGAGCCGATCGGCGGCCTAGTAGTAGGGGTTGGCGCCCGCGGTGTGGTCGGTGACGTCCACCACTTCGTGAATCTCGGGAATGTGGTGGAGGATGGCGGCCTCGATGCCCTGGCGCAATGTCACCGCGGCGAGCCCGCAGCCCTGGCAGCCACCACCGAGCTCGAGGTTGGCGGTCGACCCGTCGACGTTGATGAGCCTGGCGACGCCGCCGTGCGCCGCGATCGACGGGTTGATCCGGTCGTTGAGCAGCTGGGCGACCTTCTGTTCGGTTGACCCGGTGAGCTCGATCTCATCGTCGCCGCCGACCATGGGTGATGCCGGCACGTTGGGGTTGCGGAGCACGAGTCCGCCCCCGGAAAGGTCGAGGACGGCACCACGCAGATCGTCGACGGATTCCTCGGCGATGGCAACCGGGAGGTCACCGTGGTGTTCGACATGATCGGTGGAGGCAACGGCATCCGCCCGCAGGAATGATGTCTCGTACTGGAAGCCTTGGGCGCCGACGCCTGAGATGCGCAGTCCGAGGTACAGGTCCGGAATGGCCTCTCCCTCGCGGAGTTCGAGGATCTTCTCGAGCGCGATGTCGGAAATCTCGACGACGGTGTCCGTATTCGTGGTCATCGCCCGGAATGCTACGGCGTCGCCGCGCGCTAGCGGCCCGTTGGGTAGAGGGCGGCGATCCGGTCGGCGAAGTGCTCGGCAACCACGCTGCGCTTGACCTTCAATGTCGGCGTCAGCTCGCCGTCCTCCATCGTGAGTGGCCTGGGAAGGATGTCGAATCGCTTGATTCGCTCGACCCGTGCGAGCCGCTCGTTGACGCCCATGATGGCGTCCTCGACAGCGTCGCGAGCGTCGAGTTCTCCGTCGTAGGCGTCGTCGACGACGATGAGGGCGCTGAGGTAGTCACGGCCGTCACCCACGACGACGGCCTCACCGATCGGCGCCGAGCGCTTCAGCAGCTCCTCGATCGGCTTGGGAGCGATGTTCTTGCCGCCGGATGTCACGATGATCTCCTTCTTCCTGCCGGTGATCGTCAGGTAGCCGTCGTCATCGAACACTCCGACGTCTCCGGAGTGCATCCAACCGTCGCGAAGCACAGCGGTGGTGGCAGCAGCATCGCCCAGGTAGCCGGCGAAGACGTTCCTGCCTCGCACGAGCACTTCGCCGTCATCGGCGAGCATGACGTCGGTCCCGGGCCAGGGACGACCGACGCTACCGATCCGGGTGGCCCCCGGGACGTTGATGGTCGTCGGCCCTGTGTCTTCGGACTGCCCGTACACCTCACGCACGACGAGGTCGATCGCCGTCAGCTCGTCGAGCACCTCCGGATCGATGGGCGCCGCGCCTGACAGCGCGAGCCGGGTGCGGTCGAGGCCGATGCGCCGCTTGATCTGATCCGTGACGAGGCGCCGAGCCGCCTCATAGGTCGTGCCGGAGATCAGGTCGGCCCGGCTGGATAGCGAGCGGTCGTGATAGACGCGGGCAGCGTCCATGGCCCACTTGGCCAGCGCACCCTTGGGCCCGTCCAGCTGTCGCACCTCGGAGCGCACGCCGCGCACGATTCCCTCCCAGACCCGGGGAACACCGAAGAAGACGGTCGGGCGGACCTCAGCCAGGTCGCTGCGGAGCCGCTCGATGGACCGGGCAAACCACACCGGGTATCCGGCGGTCGCCGCCGCGTGGATGCTGAACACCTGCTCGGCAATGTGGGACAACGGCAGGTACGACAATGTGGAGTCGTCGCTGGTGATCGCAAACAAGTCGACCGCCTGTGTGCCGGTCCACGCCAGGTTGTCGTGTGTCAGCATCACGCCCTTGGGAGGCCCGGTCGTCCCGGAGGTGTAGATGAGGGTCGCCAACGCATCCGGCGTGCGTTGCACGGCGCGCTCGTCGACGACGGCTGCACCGTCCGCTCCCCAGCTGAGGAACGACTCCCAGGTCAACGTGCACTCGTCGTCGACGCCGTGGGCTCCGCGCATCAGGACGATCCACTCGAGCGCCGGAAGACGGTCACGGACGGACGCGACCTTCTCCCATTGCGTGCGGTTCTCCACCAGCACGATGCGCGCCCCGCTGTGGGCCAGGATGTACTCGACCTCCTCGGCCGACGACGTTGCGTAGATGCCTGCAGGCGCTGCGGCTGCGGCCATCGCCCCGACGTCGAAGGTGATCCACTCGGGGCGATTGTGTCCCAGGATGGCCACGCGGTCTCCGGGAGCGATGCCCAGGTAGGCAAGCGCCGCCGCAACAGTGTGCACGTCGCGACCGTACGTGCTCCACGGAATGGGCTGCCACCGGTCTTCGGTTCGCACCATGAACGCGGGCCGATCCGGGATACGACGCGCGTTGCGCATCACCCGCTCTGGAATGGTCATGAGGCTCCTCGTCGAATCGCGTGGCCGCGCACGCCGGTGCACAATGGTCGCGTGCGAGGCTTCGAGCACAACGAGCGGGCCGGTGGCGTGATTCTACATCCGACGAGCCTTCCGGGCCCGTACGGGATCGGCGACCTCGGCCCTGAGGCCCATCGCTGGATCGACCTCCTCGGCGATTCGGGGACCGGCCTGTGGCAGGTGCTGCCGCTCGGGCCCACCGGGTTCGCCGACTCCCCGTACGCCGCGCTGTCGTCGTTCGCCGGGAACCTCAACCTCATCTCCCCAGACCTGGTTGCGGCAGACGGCCTCGGCGACTGGAACGAGCCGCCGGCATCCGCCCCGCCCACTCGAGTCGACTACGGGTCCGTCATCCCGGCCAAAGAAGCCTTGATTGCGCGGGCCAGCACGGCGTTCGCCGCCGGGGCGGGTTCGCCTGACCTCGGAGCAGCCCTTGCCGCGTTCCGAGCCGGGGCCGGCCACTGGCTGGAGGACTACGCCCTGTACGTGACGTGCAAGCGGCTCAACGACGGTCGGGCATGGTGGGATTGGGATGGACCGCTGCGCCTGCGCGCACCGGACGCACTGCGGACCGTCCGCCGTGAGCACGCCGCCGTGATCGATGAGGTCGTCTTCGGTCAGTTCCTCTTCTCGAGACAATGGACGGCGCTGCGCCGGCACGCCGCCGAGCGCGCTGTCCGCATCATCGGCGACGTGCCCTTCTTCGTCGCAGGAGATTCGGCCGATGTCTGGTCACAGCCCGAGCTCTTCGACCTGGCCCCGGACGGAACCCCGAACCACGTCGCCGGCGTTCCCCCGGACTACTTCTCCACGACGGGCCAGCTCTGGGGCAATCCCCAGTACCGATGGGAGCGGCATGCTGCCGACGGCTTCTCGTGGTGGCTCGATCGCCTCGGTGCTGCGTTCGACCAGGTCGACCTGGTGCGCATCGACCATTTCCGAGCGTTCGCCGACTACTGGGAGATCCCTGCAGGACGCGAGACGGCGGTGGATGGCCGATGGCGAGACGGACCCGGATTGGAGTTCTTCACGGCCGTCGGCGATCGCTTCGAGTCCGTCCCGATCATCGCCGAGGATCTTGGAGAGATGTCACCAAAGGTGCCGGATCTGCTGGCTGCCGTCGGGTTCCCCGGGATGCGCGTGCTGCAGTTCGCGTTCGAGGGCGAGACAGACGACCCGTTCCTTCCCCATCGCTACCCGCTGAACACGGTCGCCTACACCGGCACCCACGACAACGACACAACACTCGGCTGGTGGCAGGCGGCGCGTCCGGCGCATCGTGCCGCGGCAGCTGCGTACCTGGACGCCGATCCCGGCGACCCGGTGGCGGCGTTCCTCGAGGCGCTGTGGGGATCGGCAGCGCTGCTCGTGCTGGCTCCGCTCCAGGACTTCTTACGACTCGGCAGCTCGGCGCGCATGAACTCTCCGGGAACGACGGACGGGAACTGGCAGTGGCGGGCGCCCGAGCTGACGGCAGACGTGGGCCATCAGCTCATGCGGCTCAATGCGGCTCACGGCCGGTCGTCTGGCATCCACGTCTCGTGAACGAGGGCCCAGCGCAGAATGCCCTGGTCATCACGCATCACGGCCGTCGATTGCCGGCCCCGCCACTCATCTACTGCGGTGCGCTGCCACTCCTCGTACGTGCCCACGATCACATCGCCTGATCGCACCACGACCTCGGGACGGTCGATGCGGATCTCCAGGCCGGGGCGCACACCGTGCGCGGCACGTAGCTGGTCGATGAGCGCAGGGCGAGCCACTACGGAGCCATGTGGGCCGATGATCACGAACTCGTCCGCCAGCGCGGACTCGAGGCGAGCGAACTCGGATGGGTCGGCGCTTCCACCCAACCAACGCGCGAAGAAGACGTGCAGGTCGATCACCTCGGCGACCCAAGGGTCGCCGGTCACTCGATCTCGACCAGCTCGTTCGTCGTCAGATCGAGCACCTTTTCGTGGGCGCTCGCCGAGTCGGCGAGCCACCGTGCGAGAGACTCTCCTGGGACGCGAACGATCCACCACGCCACGTCGTTGGATCCGCTGTCGCGGAAGGCCTGCCATGCGTCGCGGCCGGCGGCCACTGCGTCCGCCTCGACCTCGAAGACACCGAGCTGCTGCTCCTGTGTGCCCGGGAACGTCTCCCCTGGCTCGAACGCAGGCTCCCGGAACTCCATGAGTTCAAAGTTCGCCACGCCACACCCCCTTTCCCCTCTTGATTCTACCTCCGATCGCCCGATGCGCGCTCGCTCCGCCGCTCTACGGGTCGAGAAGACGAGTGGAGGTCGGTCGACGATCGTCCCGACCAAGGGAGTAATCAGATCCGGAGCAGTTCAGGCAACCCGCTCCCCGCCGGAGACCTCGACGTCCTGCGGCACCGCAGGCTCGTAGCCGCGACCGCGCATCCGGTCGAAGCCCCACTTCGTGACGAGGCGCATCGCCTCGACGACGATCTTCCTGTCCATCTTCGAGTCCCCGACGAGCCGGTCGCGGAAGGCAATCGGCACCTCGGCGACGGTCATGCCGGACCGGCATGCCCGATAGGCCATCTCGACCTGAAAGCCGTAGCCCGAGGCGCCACAGGACTCGGCATGGAGGCGTTGCAGGGCCCGGGAGCGAAAGGCGCGGAATCCGGCAGTTGCGTCATGCACCGGGATGCCCAACAGGATGCGGGCGTATCCATTGCCTCCCCGGGAAAGCAGCCGACGGTGCAAGCTCCAACCCGGCGTCGACCCGCCAGGGACATACCGACTGCCGATGGCCAGGTCGGCGCCGGCATCCACGGCGGCCACCAAACGCGGCAGATCGTCCGGGTCGTGAGAGAAGTCGCAATCCATCTCGCACACGATCGCAGCGCCGAGGGTCTCCACGGCGTGGCGGAAACCGGCAGCGTACGCCGGTCCGAGCCCGGCCTTGGCAACACGGTGGACCACCGCTACGAGGCGGTTGGCCGAGGCAATGCGGTCGGCGATGGCGCCGGTCCCGTCCGGGGAACCGTCATCAATGATCAGCGTGCGATACCCGTGGGCGGTCACTGCTTCGCAGATGGCGGAAACGTTCTCTGCCTCGTTGTACGTCGGCACGCAGACGACGACGTCGCTACGGCGGTCTGCGGCTGGCGAGGACATCACTGAGTCGTCGGCAGCCGCGGCGCTCGGATTGAGCGCCAATCCCGCGGTCAGGCGTCTGTGCGTAGGGTCTGGCTCCCGTGAGTCAGGTGCTCGCTCTCGTCTCTGCCGTGCTCTTCGGCTTCGGTGACTTCACCGGAGGCTATGTCACGCGTCGCGTCCCGGTGTGGACGGTGACGCTGTGGTCCCAGCTCATCGGCTTGACCTTGCTGGTCGTCGGACTCGTGGTCGTTCCGGCGACGTCCGTCACGTCGTCCGACCTCGCGTGGGGAGCGGTCGGCGGCCTCATCGGCGTGTTTGGGATCGTCCTCTTCTACTCGGCCCTTGCTGGGGGTTCGGTGGCGATCGTCGCCCCACTGTCCGCGGCAACAACGGCAGCGCTGCCGGTCGGCGTCGACCTGGCCACGGGAGGATCCCTCAGCACCGCACAGACCGTCGGGGTTGCGCTGGCGATCGTTGCGATCGCTCTCGTCAGCTTCGATCGCCGCGCCGGGTCAGCGACGCCGCACCAGATCGGCCTGGCCCTGGCTGCCGGCGTCGCGTTCGCTGTGTTCTTCGTGGCCCTGAGCAACACCGAGCCGGAGTCCGGGCTGTGGCCGCTGGTCGCAGCTCGGGTCGCGTCGATTCCGGTGGCTCTGGCTGCTGCGGTGGTCGCCGGAAAGGTGAAGCCTCCCCGCGGGCGCGATCTGCAGCTGACCGGTGCCGCTGGACTGGCCGACATGGGAGCCAACGTGGCGATCGCCCTGTCGCTCCAGCGGGGCAGCCTCGCGGTCAACTCGGTGCTCTCGTCGCTGTATCCGGCGGTGACGGCCGGCATCGCCGTCGCCGTCCTCCACGAGCGCCCCCGTCCGTGGCAGTGGGTTGGGATCTCGGCTGCGATGGTGGCCGTTGTCCTCCTCGCGACATGAGCCGGCGCACTACGGTGGCGCCATGGCCGATCCATCTCCAGACGCCTTCCGTCGCAACTGGACGGAATCGGATCTCCCGTTGCTCGAAAAGGTCCGATTGACCGCCAAGAACAACCTGATCAAGCTGAAGAACCGCTCCGATTGTTGCGGGAACCACGGCGAACCCGGCTGTTGAGTGGGCGCAGACGAGCCCGGTTCGGGCTCACACCATCACTCGCACGACAACCACGAGCACTGAAGATCAGCCTGCTTTGCGGTGGTGCGTTCCGCCGCAGCAATCGCAGCTTTCGATTGGGGTGGAGCGCGGGAGACGGCCGGCGGCTTCCATATCGCCTTCGACCGCGGCCACGGCACATCGGGCACACCACGAACGACCTCCGAACAGCGCAAGGGCGGTGCGTCCGCACTCGGTGCACGACAGTGTCCTCGAGGTGTGCGCTGGTGCGGTGCCTGCCATACGAGCTCTATCGGCAGCTCCGCCGCAGCGATGCGATGTCAAACCACCAGACGTTTGGTGACTAGACACCACCCTCGCCATGTTCTGCGACGTACGCGGTCACCGCGGAGCCCAGCGTCGGGAAGAACGCGTCGTCGCCAATTCGGTCGTAGAGGCCGTAGCGGTGGAGCCGGTCCTTCACCGGTCCTTTGAGCTCGGCGAAGACGAGACACAGATCGTGGTGCTCACACGTGTCGAGCAGCCGATCGAGCATCTCGGCTGCCGTGGAGTCGACGTCGGTCACGGGTTCGGCAGCGATGACGACCCAGGCCACCTCGCCCGGGTGCTCGGCGATCGCAGCGTGCACCCTCCGTTCGAAGTATGAGGCATTGGCGAAGAACAGGGGCGCGTCGAAGCGGAAGAGGAGAAGGCCGGAGAAGCGGGAGGCGTCCGGGTGTCTGGTGACATCGTGGTAGCCCTTGCGGCCGGTGACCCGGCCCAGCGGCACGGAGTATGGCCGCCATGTGCGCCATACGAACACCGCAATCGACAGCGCCACCGCGATCCCGAGGCCTTCGAGGACGCCCACGAACACGACTCCGAGCATGGCAGCAACACTCAACGCCAGATCGGTGCGCCGGACCCGCGCCAGCCAGCGCAGCGTGCCGAAGTCGAACAAGGCCAGGGATGCCACGACGACGATGGCGGCCAGGGTCGTCGAGGGAAGGTCCGAAATCAGGTTGTTCGCCCCGAGCAGCAGCACCAGGATCACGCCGGCACCGATGAGCCCGGTCAGTTGGCTCTTCGACTCCACGGACAACGCCACCGAGGTGCGCGATGTGCTGGCGCTGGTCGGGAATCCCTGAACGAACCCTGCGGAGACGTTCGCCACGCCGAGGGCGACGATCTCTTGATTGGGATCGACGTCGTCGCCGAGCTTGGCGGCAAACACCCGGGACACCGCACTGGTGTCAGCAATGGCGATGAGGGAGATGGCGATGGCGCCGACGAGGAGCGGACCCAGATCGTCAAACCCGACACCGGGAAGGGTCGGCGTGGGAATCCCCGAAGGCAGCGGACCCACGACCGGAATCGCCAGGTCGAAGAGCGCCACCGCCGCGATCGATCCGAGCACGGCGACCAGAATCCCGGGAAGCCGTGGGAACCAGCGGCGGCCGGCGAGGATGACGGCGATGCTCACCCCGCCCACGATGATTGCCGCTGGAATCGCCGTGCCGTCACCGAGACCTTCGAGGAACTGGACGAAGGCGTCGATGGTGCCGTCGGCCGTGACGGAGAAGCCGAACAACTTGGGGAGCTGGCTCACGAGCACGACCACCGCGATGCCGTTGATGTATCCGACACGGACCGGCATCGACAGCAGGTCGGTGATGGCCCCCAGCCGGAGCAACCCGGCAGCGATGCAGATCAACCCGGTGAAGATGGCCAGGAGCGAGGCGAAGGCCACTGCCTCCCACGGATCGTCTGCCACGGTCAGCGGGAGCACGATGGCGGCGATGACTGGCGCCAGCGACGAGTCGGGGCCCAACACCAAGATCCGAGATGGCCCGAAGACCGCGTAGGCAATCAGCCCGACGACGGTGGTGTACAACCCGGTGACCGCAGGCAGGCCCGCGAGCTCGGCGTACGCCATTCCCTGCGGGATGAGCAGGGCGCTGATCACCAGACCCGCCACAAGGTCCGACCGCAGCCAGGCACGTTGATACCGGCGCAGCACGGCGAGCCCCGGCATCCATCGGTACACGGCCGGTCGTGCCGTCGTCGTGTCGCTCGCTCCTCGCATCCCCCGAGGCTATCTGGTCGCGATCCGCGGCCGGTTCACACGCGGAGTGACCCGAACTGGCGTGACGGATACCTCTCGTGACACCGTCCTCTTGACATTTCACTCAGGTCGCCGGACGCTGGAGGGCGGACGGCAACGAACCGGCGTGGGGAGGCAGCATGCGAGTCCTGAGGCTGATCGGGATCGTCGCGCTCTGCCTCGCGGGGTTGGCCCTCGTTCCCGACACACCCGATGCATCCGCCGCGCCCATCGGGGACACGGTCGGCCTGGTCAACCCGGCGACCGGGGAATGGCATCTCCGCGGCTCCGATGGCTGGACGACGTCCTTCTTCTTCGGGAACCCTGGCGATTCCCCCATCATCGGGGATTGGGATTGTGACGGGGACGCCACGCCTGGCATGTATCGCCAGTCCGACGGGTTCGTGTACCTGCGGAACTCGAACACCCAGGGCATTGCCGATATCAAGTTCTTCTTTGGGAACCCAGGGGATGTCCCCGTTGCCGGGGACTTCAACAACGACGGGTGTGACACCGTCAGCATCTATCGGCCGTCTGAGGGCCGGTTCTTCATCATCAACAAGCTCGGGGAGAACAACGGCGGGTTGGGTGCCGCCGAAGTCGACTACGTGTTTGGGAACCCTGGGGACCAGCCGTTCATCGGTGACTTCGACGGCGACGGCACAGATACCGTTGGTTTGCATCGGGAATCGACCGGGTTCGTCTACTTCCGCAACAGCCACACCCAGGGGATCGCCGACTGCCAGTTCTTCTTCGGCGACCCCGGCGACCGCCTCGTGGCGGGAGATTGGAACGGCAACACCAGCGACTCCCCTGCTGCGTACCGGCCGGACGACACCACCTTCTACCTTCGATTCACCAACACCCAGGGTGGAGCAGACGTTTCGCAGCGCTGGGGAGACGCCGGCTGGATTCCCGTCGCCGCACGGTTCGGACTCGACGCCGTGTCCATCGACAACCGGTCATGGACGAGCAGCGCCGTCGATACGATCGGAGACGTCGGCAGATTCAACGACATTGCAGTCGGCACTGATGGCCTTCCGCTCATCTCCTACGGCAGCGCCGTCGCTCTGTCCGCCCAGGAGTTGAAGGTTGCCTATTGCCTCGACGCTGCGTGTGAACAGGCCGTCGTCGCCGCCCTCCCCAGCAAGATGTTCGAGTCGACGTCGATTGCCGTCCGCGAGTCGGAACCGCCGATCGTCGCGTTCTACGATCCGTGGGTCTTCTCCTTGCGCACCGCCGACTGCGCCGACACTGCGTGTTCGCGTGCCGATTTCGACATCGTGTCCCAACCCAACGGCGGCGGCGGCAAGTTCGCCGAGGCCGCGTGGACCACGAGCGACACGGTGGTGATTGCCGCCAGCCACCAGAACCACCTCACCGACCTTGTGGTGCGCGTGGCAGACACGCCGTGGTCGATACAGTCGATCGAGCGTCTCGACGAGCACTCTCGACCCTCGCTGGCAGTAGGACCGGACCGACGTGCGCGAATCATCATCCCCGGGGAAGGCATCGGGTCGGCTCCCGACGAGAACCAACAGCCGACGGTGATGACGTACCCCCTGATCCTCGCCACGTGCGGCGATTCCGAGTGCACGTTCGGCCTCATCACCAGGACGACGATCCATGAGGAGGTCGCAACCGGGACGGACATGGGCGTCCGGCGCGCTGCCCACACCGCGGTCGCCGTCAGTCATGAGGGGCGCACCGCGGCCGCGATCTCATGGGTGGATGGTCCCGGACTCGAACTGATCACATGCGACGACTTCACGTGCTCTTCGCCTGCGGTCACGCTGATCGACACCGGGCCCAATGCCGGCCGATTCGTCGATCTCGAATTCACCGCAGATGGCCTGCCGATCGTCGCGTTCACCGATACCACCGGTGTGGTTCGTGTTGCCCACTGTCATGATGCGGGCTGCTCAGCGGTGACCACCGCCACGATCGCGAAGCCGGGCCAGGGCACCGAGGTGTCGCTGACACTCGACCGGCTCGGCATGCCGATCGTCGCGTACTACGACGCGACGGCTGGTGATCTCTTCGCCGCCCGACTCGAGTAGCGCCAGAGAGCAGGTCGCCCCACTGGGGAGGGCCGCTATGCCCAGCCGTCCGTCGGCCATCCGCTGGCCAGCGACGCCTGGCACGTCGCTGGGGCGACGCTTCCGTACTTCGTGCCGGACGTGGCATCGACGTAGAGGCTCCACCACGTTCCCGACTGGCTGACGGAGAAGAGGCAGACTGCGTCCGTTCCGGCGACCGTTGCCACCACCGCTCTGACCGTTCCCACGGGATCGCCCGCAACGTTGATCTCGATGAGCACCTCGATCGCGCGCAGGTCGGCGGCCGATTCGGTGAAGAGCCCGTTGTCCTGGTGGTGAATGCGCTCTGCGGTCATGGCGAGGCGGAGCTCCGACTGGGCGTCGACGTCGAACGCTCGATTGCGGAACCCGGTGAGCGTAGGGATTCCCACGGCGATGAGGATGGCGATGGTGAACACCACCACAGCCAACTCGATCAGCGTGAATCCGTCCCGATGTTGTGCCACGGCTCCCGACCCTCGATGCGCACCCCAGTGGCATCGGACGGTGCTCCCGCCCTGTTGAGCCATTCCACGCAGGGCCCGCACGCAGGTTCCACGCCGTGTCGGGGGTCGGGTCCAGACCCATTGGGCCGGTTCGTCCTGGGGATCCTCACCTCTCGAACCGAGGCGGATATGCCCCCACGGTCAACCAACCTCAAGGCGACGACCAGCTAGCTACCTTCGGTCACGCGACTCAGGACTTCGGCGAAATCCACGACGGGACGAGTCTCGGCCCAGCCAATGTCGATCACAGGGGCCAACGCTGCTTCGATCTGGCCCGCGGATGTCGCGTCCAGCACGAGGAACGTCGTGTGGGCAGGGGCGTCCACATAGGCACCCACCAATTCGACATCCGAATCAACGATGCCGGCCAAGGCCTTCCCGAAGGTCTCGCGGGCCCGATCCGCGTCGTGGTAGGGGCACGTCTCCCAGCTGTGCGTGTGTTTGACATGAAAGAGCATCTCGTCCTCCTGATCGCTGACCCTTCCGAACCTACACGCCGTTCCGTGCCGCGATCGCCACATCTCCACCGGGCAGATCTGTTGCTGTGGTGGCGGCGCCGGCGACGACGTCAGGGGGGACGAGCAACGCCCACTTCGAGACTCTGGCATCGTCTGCCGCGTCGTGTGCGGCGTCAGGTCCTTCATCCATCTCCCGGCGAGGAGGCATCGACCGCCTGGCCATCCAGGCGAGCAGATGGAACGGCACGTAGGATTCGCCGCGCGATCGATCGGAGGATGGTGGTACCAGTCGAGGTCGTCGAAGCCGCGCCCGGCGTGTTCTTGGTCGAGGGTCCACGCACGAATTGGTGCCTGGTCCGCGATGGAAATGCGATCACCCTCGTCGACGCCGCCTGGCCGAAGGACTATTCGTTCGTCGTCGATTCGCTGCACCAGATCGGCGCAGTTCCCGAACAGGTCGAGGCCGTGGTCTTGACCCACGCTCATCCCGATCACGTCGGGGTGGCAGAGCGCTTCCGCGGTGACCACAACGCAGGGGTTCATGTTCATCGCGCCGAGGTGGAGCACGCCACGGGCAACCACCACGAGAGAGTCCGGACGATCGATCTCATCATTCGCATCTGGCGGCCATCGGTATTCGCCTTTGCCATCAACGCACTTGGGCGAGGCGGTTCGCAGCCGACAGCCGTCGCCGCGGTCGAAGCGTTCGACGACTCCGCGCTCGATGTCCCTGGTGGGCTGGTCGCGGTTGCAACGCCGGGGCACACCAGTGGCCACTGCTCGTTCCATCTCCCCGACAAGGGAGTGGTGATCACCGGCGATGCCCTCGTCAATCACAATCTGCTCACCAATCGACCAGGACCCCGGCTGATGCCACGGATCTTCAGCCACGATCCTGCCCAGGCCGCGGCGTCGCTCGACCGGCTGGCAGCGCTCGACGCCGACGTGTTGGCGCCCGGGCACGGCCGATTGCTCCACATGACACCAGCCGATGCTGTGGAACAGGCAAAGCGGCGCCTGGCAGACGGCGGGTGGTGGGACCGCTAGGACGGCCTCTCCTGCCTGGTGCTCATCCCGATTCGTGTCCGCTGCCACACAGGCGGGTTGTATGAGCGATGACAGCTCCGAGGTATCTGTACGTCCAAGAATGTTGTCGCGGGAACGTCTCGGTCTCAGTCCGCCCTCGTGCCAATGGTGAGGAGGAAGTCCCAAGACACGCGGTAGCTGCCGTCGGTGGCCTCGTTGGTCCTGTCGAGTGCTTCACGCATCCGGGCGTGTGCCTCGTCCCAGAGGCCCAGCCCTTCGAGAGCGCGGCGAGCCGCGATGAGCCCGCCAGAATTCTCGAGGGCGAACGACTCGAACGCCTCGACTGATTGGAACGTCACCGGGAACGCGGGCCGCTCGAAACGCAGAGTGACGCCGTGGGATTCGAACAGTTCGCGGACATGATCCGGGTCTCCCCACAGGATGCTGGGCGTCGCGAACTCGGGTGGAGACGGAAGTGCCTCGGCCAGCGTCGACAGCACTGCGTTGTTGGCACCATGAGGGGTCCAGGCCGTCATCCCGATCGTCCCACCGGTACGGCAGACGCGCACCAGCTCGGAGGCGACCACGTCGTGCCGGGGAGCAAAGATCGCCGCGAAGCTCGACAACACGACGTCGAACGACTCATCTTCGGCTGGCAAGGCCTCAGCGTCACCGATACGCAGATCCAGCGACACGCCGGCAGAAGCCGCCCGGCGATGAGCCTCGTCGAACCAGGCATCGGTGATGTCAACACCCACCACCTCTGCTCCTGCCGCTGCCGCGGCGACAGCAACGCTGCCAGATCCCGTGCCAACATCCAATACCCGCTGACCGGCGCCCACTCGGGCCTCTCCGACCAAGATCTGTGCCGCAGGCTCGATGAGACGACCCACCGGCCGGTAGTCGCCGTCTTCCCACATCCGGCGTTGCCGTTCTTTGAAATCTTCGAATTCCATCGTCGACGCCTCCGGCTACTCGGACGGCCAACTGTTGACTCAGACCCTACGGGTCGACGCGCCACGACGGGACCACCCACGGCGGCACCGGTGTGCGAACTGCGTGCCCGAGACCGTCCGCTCAATCCTTGCCGGTCATGGCCAGGTTTCGTGTCCATGACGGCTTGAGCAGAGTTGAGCGAGGCGAGGTTGCGGTCAGCGCCTGGGTCGGTGTTGGCGGCGAGCTTGCGCGTCGACCTTCAGCTCATCGATGTGGTTGCGGGCGATCATTTGGAGAGCGACATGGTGCCACATGATCATCTCCTCTCTCAGGTTCCGAGGTTCGCTAGTGCGGCGATTTGGGCCCGCAGGGTGTGGAGGCGGCTCACGAGGCGGGCGCGCTCTTCGAGGGCTCCGTGTGCGCTGCGGAGGGTCTCGTAGTGGACTCGGGTGCCGGCGATCTCGCTGAACAGTTCATCGAATGCCGGGCCCCTGTTGGTCGAGTAGCTCATTGACTCTCCCCTATGTAGTGGTCTACAGCGTGTTAGCTGACTACAGCATAACGAAGAGAGAGTAAGGAGTCAAGTGGATTTACGTCATTACAGTTGTTGGAACAGTGCGGGTCGTGCGCGGGCTCGGTGGACGCGAGCTCAGTCTGGTGTGACCACGAGAACCTGGTCGTGAACGCGCGCCCGTTCCCGCACCTTCACGCCGATCGGGTCTCCCCCCGCTGCCGACTGAACCGATTCATGCTCAATCTGGATCGACTCGACGGTTTGGGTGAAGTCCGAAGTGTGCCCTGCAACGTGGATCGTGTCGCCCACCTTGAGTTCGCTGGTCAGCTCGATACCGGCAACGCCCAGGTGATCCCAGTAGTGGCTCACGGTCCCGACGAGGTGTTCGGTCATGGCTGTCTCCTCAATTGGGCCAGGGCGTCAAGTATCGCATCTCGAATCTAGGGCCGGATCACTATCGGGCGCATCAGGAGCAGAGCCGGCCACGGTCGATCGGGCTGTGCCTGGTGGCGATGTGCTCCGTTACGCTCTGACGCGACGTTGATGCAACCTCAGGAGTCGGGGACTCAGCATGTCAGAGCCGTCTGAACAAAGCGCTCAAGTGGAAGAGATCTGGCGAACCTACCTGACGACCGGGAGATTCCGGAAGGAGGAACGACAACGGCACCTCTTCAGGCGCCTGCCCGGATCACCTCGCTGTAAGAACTGCTATGCCCCGTTCGGTGGCTTGGGAAGCTCGGTGGTTCGGACGTTCTACGGCAAGCGCCCCTCGAACATGAACCCGCGCCTCTGCAATACCTGCGAGGTGTTTGCTCGCGAGTATCAGGGCGGGGCCGAGATCGAGTTGTCCCTGCTCTTCGGCGACGTGCGTGGCTCGACGACACTCGCCGAGCGTATGAGCCCGACGGACTTCGGACGCCTCGTCGATCGCTTCTACAAGGTGTCGAGCAAGGTCATGGTGGACTCCGATGCGCTCATCGACAAGATCATCGGAGACCAGGTGTCAGGGATGTACACACCGGGCATCGCTGGACCCCAGCACACACTCCGTGCGATCGCGGCCGCCCAACGGCTTCTGAAGGACACCGGTCACTATGGGAAGGGCGAACCCTGGATCCCCGTCGGTATCGGCGTGCACACGGGCATATCGTTTGTCGGCTCGCTCGGCTCGAGCGACGGCACCACCGATATCACGGTCCTGGGTGATGTGCCCAACACGGCCGCTCGGCTCTCGTCAACCGCACGAGCAGGAGAGATCCTCGTGAGCGAGCAAGCAATGCGGGCTGCGGGTCTTCCGGTTGATTCGCTGGAGGCGAAGTCCGTGGAGCTGAAGGGGAAGACGGAGAGCCTCACGGTCTACTCGCTGACCCGCGAGTCCATGACCGTCGCCACCGAATTGGACACTTGACGAGCGGGCAAGTGACGCCCACGGAAGCCACGTCCACCAGGCCCACGGATCTGCGCCGAGCCGTCGGAGCAACCGCCGATACCGGCGCCGCTCCCGCCCTCGGTTGTCGCTGTCACGGAATGATGATCGCGATCGCAAAGACCAATATGACCAGATTGCCAACAACGATCGCGACCGTCTGCGCCCGATCGCTCAGCTTGTCACCGGCAAAGGCGCCGACACCGGCAAGCAACGTCTGCCACGACAGAGAGGCCAGGAAGGCGCCAAGGGCGAAGAGGGCCCCTTCAACCATCGACATGTCGTCAGCAACGCCCAGGCCGACGATGACGGCAGCGAAGTACACGATGGTGGTCGGGTTGATGACGGTGAGACCCACGAACCGGGCGTAGGTGCCGGCCAGTTCCCTCCGGTCGGGGAACCGAATCTCAACCTTGACCTGTTTCGATTTGATTCGGCGGAGACCGATGACCGCAATCACCACAAGGACGACGCCACTGATGATCCGAAGAGGCTGATCGACCGATTGGACCAGTCCGGCGAGTGCGGCACCACCGATCACAGCCAGGGCGGCATACATGAGGTCGGCTGTGGCCGCGCCTGCACCGGCGAAGAAGGCACATCGGAAACCGCATCTGATGCCCACCTCGACGATGAGAACAGCGATGGCGCCGACGGGTATGGCGATCCCGTATCCAGCCACTACCCCGGTGAGGAAGGCATCCATGACCACGCGAATCTAGGAGGCCGGCCTGGGCAGACGTCGCTCCCTTCGCCGTGTCGGCACTCCCGGGCGTCATGACCCCGTCGATCCGACGCGTTTCGGCCAACCATCCGTCCCACCGACTCTGCGGTCGAGACGTATCCCTTCGCCCAGAATGCCACGGCTTCGGCGCCCGCCGAACTCCACAGAGGCACACCCACCAGCCGCCCATGACGGCATGCATGGCGAGACGCAGCGGCTACAGATACTGCAGGCTGATGGGCGGGGCGAGGGGTGTGGGCCCCATCCGGTTGGCATGGTCGGGTCCTTCGCCTCTGGGTGGGGGTTGTGGCTTGCCATAGCTTCTCGACGTCGATCAGCCGTGGGTCGGGGAAAGCCCTGGGAGCAATCGTGACCAACCGTCGGTGCCGTGTCCCGTTGCGCTTGTTCCGGCCCGCCTGCAGTGGTCGTGGACAAGGTGCGCGGCACCGTGCCCGGGGCTCTGGCAAGCTGGGCCAGTTGACAGGCGTCATTGGGATCAACACGTCAAGCGACGCCGCGGCACGAGGGGAGGCCAGCACATGTCTGAACAAGGCAAACGAGCCATCGCTGTGCGAGCGGATCATCTGGTTCTGAGGTTCGAGGCGAAGGAGTTGGGTCGATGAAGCCAGCACGTATCGCAGTGATTGTCGTCGGGGTCCTGCTGGCGCTGCCCGCACTTGCGCTGGTTGTGAGTGGAGCCGCGTTGACCGTGGGGTACGCGACGGAGCGTGACGATGGCGGCTATTTCGACGCCACGCTGGAGCGTCTCGGTACCGCCACTGCTGCGATCACGACGCAGGAAGCTGATCTCCGCGCTGGATCCGGTCCACCGGACCGAGTCCTGGACTTCGTCGACTTCTCGGTTCGTATCCAGGTCACCAGCATCGATCAGGCCGACGAGCTCTTCATCGGGATCGGCCCTGAGGCAGATGTCGAGGCCTATCTGAGTGGCGTCGCACGCGATGAGATCGGCGACGTCGAACCAGACGGCGACGTTGACTACCGCACCATCCCGGGTACTGAGGTGGCAGCGCCTCCCGCTGACCAGGGATTCTGGGTCGCATCAGCGGCCGGACCCGGCACCCAGGTACTCACCTGGGAGTTCACCGAGGGCAGCTGGGTCGCGGTACTGATGAACGCTGACGCCTCGACGGGAATCCTCGCCGAAGCCACCGTCGGCGTCCGGTCTGGAGCGCTGCTTCCGGTCGCGATCTCGATCCTCGCCGCAGGAACGCTGCTTCTCGCGGTCGCGACGGTGATCATCGTGGCAGCGGCTCGCGGGCACGCGACCGAGGACACCGCAGAAGCGATGCTGGAAGACGGGGAGCGACGTCCCGTTGCGGCGGAACCGGTGCGTGTGGAGGCATCGATCGACTCGCCGCTTTCCCAGTGGCTGTGGCTGGTGAAGTGGTTCCTGGCGATTCCACACTTCATCGTGCTCGCGTTCTTGTGGATCGCCTTCGCGCTACTCACCGTGATTGCCGGGTTCGCGATCCTGTTCACCGGCCGCTACCCGAGGGGAATCTTCGACTTCAACGTCGGCGTGCTCCGTTGGACGTGGCGCGTCCTCTTCTACGCCGGCCCCGGTGGTCTCGGCACCGATCGCTACCCACCGTTCACCACCGACCAGGCTGGCGACTACCCAGCCACACTGAACGTCGCTTATCCCGAACGCTTGTCGCGAGGTCTGGTGTTGGTGAAGTGGTGGTTGTTGGCGATCCCCCACTACCTCGTACTCGGGTTCATCGCCGGCGGCGGTGCCGCATGGTGGTGGCGCGACGCCTGGCAGAGCGGTGGAGGGTTGTGGAGCGGCGGGTTGTTGGCCGTCCTGGTCCTGATCGCCGCAGTGGCGCTCCTGTTCACCGGCCGGTACCCGCAATCGCTGTTCGCTCTCATCATCGGCCTCAACCGTTGGGTGTTTCGCGTCATCGTCTACGCCAGCCTGATGACCGACCGATACCCACCGTTCCGGCTCGACCAAGGTGGGGCTGAGCCGAGAGCAATCGACGAGCCCGCGGGTCAGCAACCCGGGGGTTGATGAGCACGTCGGCAGTACACGCCGATATCGCGGAGCGAGTTGTGAACCGCCGGCTCTGCTGTGGCGTGGAAAGCGAATCGGCCGATTGGCCCTGGCGAAGTTACTGGTATCGGCCTCACAATGATGTACGGATCGGCGGTCACAGCTGGAGGATGTGTGCGTCGCGCTTGGGCTGGACTCTGTCTGATGGTCATCTTCGTTGCGAGTAGCTGTGGCGGTGGCGATGGCGAGATGTCGCTGACCGAGTACGTCGAGCGCGTCGACGCGATCCTGAGCCGGGGACTCCAAAGATACGAGGCGCTCGTCGCAAGCCCGCAGGGGGAGGTGCTGGTCGCCGAAGCGGTGCGACTCGCCGATTTCACCCCGCAAGACCTGCAGGTGGCTCTCGAGCGACTGGGGGAGATCCAGGCCGAGGCCCTCGAGGCCGCCTTCACCATCGAGCCTCCCGAAGACATGGTCGACCTCCACACTCTCTTCTTCAGAAGGCTTCCGATCGAGGAGCTCGCCGCCCGGGCGGGCACCGCAGCGGATTGGGAGGAGCTTTCCGGGAGCCCTGAGATGGTCGTCTACCGGGCGTTCCTCGTCGAAGACGAGCAAGTCTGTGCCGAATTCCAGGCCAAACTCGATGCCACCGCCGAGCGTGGTGTCTTCGCCGATACGCCGTGGATCCCTGGCGAGCTGAAGGAGATTGTTGAGTATGCGCTCGGCTGCGGCTCGCTCCTCGAGAATCCCGAAGACCTGTACCGCCCACCACCGAGCACCACTCCCTGAACCACCCACCCATTTCGGCACACCTGGGCTTGCTGGGCGTTCCCCGGGAGCCGTGGGTGCTGGCCGAGTGTGGTGAAGAACGGAAGTGAACGGTCGGGAACCAATGGGGGCCGGTACGACGTGGCCTGGCGACTGAGTGCGACCTGAGGGCTTCCTTGTTCGGCTTGTAGGATCGAACGGTGACCTCGGTACGAGAGATGGGGCTGTGACGCGGACCCTCCTGGCAGGAGTGAGCCTGGTGATCGTGGTAGCGGCCTGTGGCGGGTCGATGACGGCAACGGAATACATCGAGGGTCTCAACGCCCTGGTTGCGACTGGGCGCTCGGATCTGCAGGCCGCCGTTGTCGCCCACGAGCAGATCTCCGAACCGTCGATGGCGGAGTCGTTGGCGTTCGTCGAGCGCGAAATCGCCATCAGGCAAGAGTTTCTCGCAGGGTTCGACGCACTGGACGCGCCCGAGCCGATCGCAGACGTGCACCGGGCCCTCGGCGATGCGATGACCCGGCTCCTCACTGCCGCCGAGGGACTGGTCGCAGGAGCGGGCACCATCAGCAGCGTGGAGGAAGCGGAACACACACCTGAATTCGCTGAATACCGAGCCGCCAACGCCGATGGTGCCCGCGTCTGTCTCGACGTGCAGGCCAAGCTCGACGATCTCGCCGCCAGCGGCGAAACGTTCAGCGATACTCCCTGGATTCCCAACGAGCTGAGCCTGGCCGTGCGTGCCGCGCTCGGCTGTGGCGAAGTCGAGACGGGCTAGGCGGCGACAAGCGAACGACGCCGGATCCTCCGCAAGGAGGTCGATGTCGCCGCTGCGGCCCGACCAGCGAAGGGTCCCGTCATCTGGAGGGTCGTTGCGACACGTCCGCCGGCGTTGCGACCACGATGTGGTCGATAGCAGACGGACCCACGGCGTGGTGACAATCAGTCAGAGGTTCTGCGTGAGTTCCCACACCTCGACAGATGAGTCTTCGACGTGTTCGGTGGTTGCGCCACCGACGACGAACCCGCGTGCCTCATAGAACGCCCGGGCCCGATCGTTGGTGGTTTCGGTACGCACCACCATTACCCGATACCGGTCGTTGCGTGCCGATGCCATGGCCGCGGCGACCAGCGCGGTGCCGACGCCCCGGCCAGCGGCTGTCGGCAAGACAATGATGCCAGCGAGCTCCACCGACGTGTCGTCGACGCGCTTGTTCGCGGAGAAACCGATCACTCGATCGTGGTCCCACGCCAGGAACATGCGCCTGTCCGGTCCCCCGATGCGTTCCCGAACCGCGTCGGGTTCCGCCAACTCGGCAATCACCTCATCGGTAGCGCCAGCGAATCCGGGAGCATCAGGTCCCGATTGGTCCCAGGCGTCCACGAAGAACACCCCAAACGCATCCACATCGGCATCCGCGGCTTCCCGCACCACAATCTCAGCCTGCTCAGCTGACATGACCTCAGACTAGAACCCGTGCACCCATCCGCCCACAACGGCACACACATGCGCTGCCTGGTCGAAGGCGAACCTCCCAGCCGGATGCAGAGCCCCGCTCTTGGGTTCTTGCGGAACATGCCGTGAACGGTCGGAGCCACGCGTCAACCGCTCGCCGTCAGTCACCGTGCGGTCCCATCGTGGGTGCCCGGCGACCCGTTGGTGCGACCGCTACCGTCCACCACGAGAGGACTCGCAGAGTGAGGAGTGGGCAATGACCGAGCACGAACCTGACGATCATGGTGACACAACGGCAGGTGCCTCGGGAGAGGTTGTTGCCGCAGATCTGGGGCCGCGGCTCCTGGCGCGTCTGATCGATGGTGTGCTGCTGTGGGTCGTCTTCTTGGTGATCATCGTGCCGATCGTCGTCGTCGCCCTCTTCAGCGGGTCTTTTGGGATTGGTGCGGCCTTCGGAGGAGGCTTCAGCGCCGGTGGCTTCGTCGCAGGCATCGTCTGGGCGGCAATCGTCGTGGGGTACTTCGCACTGATGGAGTCATCCCGCGGGCAGACGTTCGGCAAGATGCTGATGAAGCTCAAGACTGAGGGACCCGACGGCGAGAACCCTTCGCTCGAGATGGCGATCAAACGCAACATCTGGCTCGCCCTCAGCATCGTCCCCGTCGTCGGCGGCCTGATCCAGCTCGGCGCTGTCATCTACATCGCGGTCACGATCAGTCAGTCCGCAACACACACGGGCTGGCACGACACCTTCGCCGGTGGGACCAGGGTGATCGAGACCGGGTGAATCAACGCTGAGCGCGTTCCGCAGCCGGCACCACAGCGGGCCGGACGCGTACCAGCAGATCATCGTGCCGTGGGAGCCCACAACGACACGTGGAGGCGGCGCGTCCCGTTCGGTTCTTCGGTCAGGCGCTCACGTCACTCCCGCCCTTGGGACACAGGTTGCGCGCTCTCGAGAAGGAAAGGAGGCGGGTCCGCCCCACCCAGCCGGGCCGCCGCGAACTGCGTGCCGGACGCCGCGATGCCGTTGACACTGGCCACAATCGGGGCGTTCCACGAATGGCTGCCCGTGCAGGTCCAGCCGATGCCCGTGGTGAAGCCACAGTCCCAGGACTCGAGGCTCGGGCTGGTCCGGTCAACGTCACCGGCGCACGACCATGACAGGTTCTCACCAATCGCGACGATGCCGCAGGACCACACTTCAGCGGATGCGGTCCGTCCGTCGATGTCGCCGCTGCAGTCCCATCCACCACCAAGAACCGCGGCACACGACCAGGCCTCCGCGCCAGGTCGGCGTATGTCGATGTCGCCGCTGCAACTCCAGTCAAGATTCGATGCACCGAGGGAACATCCCCACGTCTCCGACGCCGAATCGGTCTTGTCGATGTCACCATCACAGTCCCACACCGTGGTGCCGGTGAAGATGCACACCCACGCCTCATCGGCAGTGTCGGCGGGATCGGTGTCTCCACCACAAAGGCTGTTCAACCCGATCGGATTGATGCAATCGAACGACGTCTGGGAACCAGGACTCGGCGCTCTCGGAGGGCGGTGCAGCTGCAGTGGCGCGCTGCCCGTGTCGCCCGCGACCGGCAGGAACGATGACTCACCAAACGGGAGCGACCCGGTGGCGTTTCCCTCGGTGTTCGAGTCCCGGAAGTAGAACGTGGTGTCTCCGGGGCGGAAAATCGCGGGCGTATCTGGCGTGCCCACAGCGAGGAACGTCGCCGCGGACCAATCCCCCGCCACGAACCGGTCGCCCGGATCGCCGAAGAAGAACGCGTTGTCAGCAATCCCAGTCGTCAACGTGTTGCGGTAGTACACGAACCCGGTCGACTCGCGATGCAGCCCCACCTCCGTGATCCCGTCACCGTCGAAGTCCCCCGTGAACGGCTTGTCCCCCGGATTTCCGAACACGAAGGCGAAGTCGGCAGCGCCGAGCCCTCCTTCGTTCTCTCCGAGTTCGTTGATGATGTAGAACCTCTGCTCGGATGCCCGGTAGATCGACAGCGTGTCGCAACCGTCCCCGTCGAAATCGCCAACGATCGGCGCGTCGCCCGGGTCGCCGAAGAAGAACCGGACATCGGCGATCCCCTGCGTGTTGCTGTTCCGCAGATAGGCGAACGCATCGGACTGGCGGAACAAACCCGGAGTCGCAACACCATCGCAGTCCCAGTCACCCATGAAGGGCACATCACCGGGATTGCCATAGAAGAACGAAGTCGTGTCGGGCCCATCCTTCAGATGCCACTCACCTGAGGCAGGATCAACCAACCCGACGGTGTCACTCGCCATCGCTGGAACATGCAGACCAACGAGACCTGCGCACACCACAAACAACATCAACACGTGCCTGAACATCGCCATCCCTTCCGCCCGCCACCAGCCAACCCTACGCCACGCACTCGCGGGGAGCTCTACGGCGACCCACGACTGGATCCCCCCCGCTCATCGCGTGCAGATGGGCAGCCCGATCCGGTCGACCGGGTTCTCGAGGCGCGAACACAACACCGCCGGCGAGGATTGCTGCCATCGGGTAGATTGGGATCATGAGTCGTGTCCTCAAGTGGGCTGTGGGCCTGTTGGTGATCAATGGTGTCGTGTGGGCAGCGGGTCAGGCCATCACGCGGTCGAAGACATCACGGGATCTGTCCGCGGGAGACGTTGAGTTCTATTCGTTTTGGAATGGAGCCGTGTTCGTGCCCCGTTCCGATTCGTTGCGGTCGGTGAAGGTGCGAGTGGCAATGGCCGGTGCGACGATCGACCTCCGCAGCGCGGAGCTGTCGGAACAGGGGGCTGCGGTCGATGTCGCCACGATGATGGGCGGCACCGCGGTGCTCATCCGCAAGGACTGGGACGTCCATGTCGTCGAAGAGACGCGGGCGTCTGCAGTCGAGGTCCGGCTCGACTCGGGTGTCGAGATTCCGTCCGACCGGCCCCGGGTGACCATTCGCCTCGCCACGACATTCGGCGGCGCCCTCGTTGGATACGAGCTTCCCGGCGAGCTTCACGGTTGACCCAAGGCCGCCCGTGCCGGCTGCGCACACGGGCGGATGGATTCGTGCGGACCGTGCCGTAGCCTTGCCGACGGCCCGATCTCCGGCAGGTACCGATCGTGCCCGGGAACCTCGGCAGATCTTGCGGGTGTGCGTCAGGCTCGCTGCCTCGCCCGTGCCGTCACAGCGAGCCGAGCGCCTGGCCGACCCGAATGGTTCACTCCACCGACCGGGCGGGTACCGACAGTCGCCCGAGCGCGACTTGGACCAGAGGCCCGATACCGAACGCGAAGATCACCGTCCCGATCCCAACGGTGCCGCCGAGCAGCCATCCCGCGGCCAGGACTGAGATCTCGATTCCGCCTCGGACGACACGGATCGAATGTCCGCGGCGAGCAAGGCCGGTCATCAATCCGTCACGAGGGCCTGGACCGAGACCGGCACCAATGTAGAAGCCGGAGCCGGCGCCCACGAGAAGCAGGCCTCCCGCGAGGGCCGCCCAACGGAGCGTCAAGTCGTCGATTCGAGCGGGGAGCAGCAACAGCGTCAGATCGATCACGATCCCGATGACGATCACGTTGGCCACGGTGCCGAGACCGATCCGTTCCCGAAGCGGGATCCAGAGGACCAGGACAATGATCCCGGTCAAGATCCCGACCGTGCCAATCGGGATTCCGGTTTGGCGGGAGATTCCTTGGTGAAGAACCTCCCAGGGGGCAAGACCGAGATCGGCGACAACCATGAGCGCCAGGCCCAGGCCGAAGAGCACGAGCCCGAGGAGAAGCCTCGGGATCAGTCGTCGGAGCTCGGTCCATGGCGGCAGGGACAGCACGAGGTAGCAGTCTTCACTTGCCCGAGTCGATCACCAGGCACGTGGGCACACCGGCAGGGGTGCGTGCCGACATCGTGCCTGCTGTGGACCGCTCATTCGCCTGGGCTGCCTTTCGCCGTTCTTGCCCGGTTCCGCCTATTCAAGTGCCGGACCCCTCGTATCGGCGACGAGCCCCCGCCATGTTGGCATTCACATGAGCGGCGCACATCGCCTGCCAGGACCGGTCGACGTGAGCGAGTACGCGCTCCAGCGGCCGAGGCACCTGACTGAGGTCGAGTGAATCGACGAGTAGTTGCCCATAGCGAACCTTGCGACCGGCCTTCCCGCCCGCGAAGCGCCGAAGCTGATCCCCGGTGGATCGCTCTCCGACAGCAGCACCGTTCGGCAGCACCCAAGACGAGGGATCGCTTGTGTCTATGGTCCCGCGTCGGGCATCGAGTTGGAGTAAGCGTGCGACGTACACCGTCAGGCGAGTTCGAGTTGGAGGTGCCAGCGGTCGAGGCCATTGGATTGTTCACCCCGGAAGAAGAACGACCCTGGGCGCGCGGCTGGGACCCGGTCTACCGCGAAGGAGAGCCCAGCGAGGCTCCAGGAACGGTCTTCACCACCGCTGTGGGCGGTTCCCACACAATCTGGGTGATTGTTGAGATCGACCGGCCGGCAGGAACAGCGGTCTACGTTCGCGTGACGCCTGGCTCCCACGCTGGGACAGTCCGGGTTCGTTGCCTGGGTGCCTCATCAAGCAGAACTGTGGTCTCCGTTTCCTACGACATGAGTCTGCTCGACGGAGGCGACCCTGCCGATCTCGACGCCTTCGACGAAACACCGTTCGACGCGACGATGAATGACTGGGCCACCGCGATCGCAACCCACCTCGGGAGTCACCCCCGCTGACCGCACCAGGCCCAGAACGACGGATTCCGGCGAGCCGATCGAGCATGCCCCTACTGGTGTTGCTGCTGTGTGCGAGATACCAGTCCCCGCATCAATCCGATACTCCGACGTCAGAGAGCTTGGACGTGCGCACAGCCGACGTTCGTCTGAGAACGGTCCGTTCGTGCTCGAGGTCCTACCGCCCAGGCGTTTGGTGCTTGCCTTCTTGATGGGTGCGGCCCTCGTCGTGCTGTGACCGCCTGCGCCGGGGCAGCCGGTGCGAGCCGTTCCCTACACTCGCGGCCTCTGATTCTCGGGGGGTGTCTTCTGTGCTGAGAATGGCTGTGGGCCACACCGAGGAGGTGGATGGTGACCTGGCGGCAGCCGTCTTGCTCCAGCAGTGTGATGCCGCACTGGGTGGGGAAACACCTCAGGCAGGGCTTCTGCTCGCAGGGCACGATCTCGAGTTTGTGCCGTTCCTGGCGGCTGTGCGCCACGCCTACCCCAAGCTCGAGCTCATCGGATGCACGACGTTGGCGCCTCTGTCATCAGCCTCGGGATACTCGGAGGGGTCGACCAGCCTGACCCTGTTCGCCTCCGACGTCGTCGATTTCACAACGGGCCTCGGCACGGATGTAGCTGCTGGAGTGGATGCAGCGGCTCGGCAGGCCGTCTCCGAGGCAGCTGCAAAGACTGCCAAGGACCCTGCACTTGCGATCGTGACCCCAACCGTGGAACAGATCGATCCGGTCGCGGTCGGTGTTGAGCTCGTCGATGCTCTCGGGCCGAAGGTGACTGTGTTTGGCGGGGGGGCCGTACCCGACTTCCCGGTGACATCGCCGTGGGTCGGAGGTGTCCAGATCTACGGCGACCAACTCGTCACGGATTCGCTGCCGCTGCTTCTTCTCTCAGGGCCGATGCATGTCTCAGTCGGAGTGCGTCACGGATGGACTCCGGTGGGAGCTACCGCTGTCGTTACTCGTTCCAAGGGCGATCAGGTCTATGAGATCGACGGGTCTCCTGTTGTCGACTTCTACCGCCACTACCTTGGATCTGCTGGCGAGCCGGCCGTGGCTCACCCTCTTGCCATTCTGGATGGCGACACCGGCCGCTACTACCTCCGCGCCCCGCTGGCCTGGGATGAGGAAGAGGGAGCGGCAACCTTCTTCGGGTCGGTTCCTGAGGGCTCAGTGGTTCAGATTGCGATGGCGTCAACCGACGAGATCCTGCAAGGGGCCGAAGCCTCGGTGAGGGACGCCATCGACGGGTTCCCGGAGTCAATCCGACCCGAGGGTGCGCTGATCTCCGCTTGTGCGGTGAGGAATCTCCTTCTCGGAAGCAAGAGCAGTTCGGAATTGGGCACCATCAGGTTCGAACTCGGCCCGGATGTCCCATTTGCGGGGTTCTACGCATACGGCGAGATCGCATCGCTCGGTCTCGAGGCGCCGCCGCAGTTCCACAACGAAACCTGCGTTACCGTCCTGATCGGCACATGACGGACGAGTCAGTATCAGCGGCTGCTCTCGAGAGGGAAGTGCAAGGCCTTCGTAAGAAGCTGGCCCGCGTCGAACTCAAGACGCAGACCTTGGAGATGCTCCAGGAGCAGAACGCCAATCTCATGCGCGCGCTCATGTCTGACCTCGATGCCGAGAAAGCAGAGTCCGAGAGGCTGCTCCTGAACATCCTGCCCGAGCCGGTTGCCCAGCGCCTCAAGACAGAATCTGGAGTAATCGCCGACAGTTACGAGTCGGCAAGTGTGCTCTTTGCAGACATCGTCGGCTTCACTCCGTTATCGGAGAGTCTCGCGGCAGAAGAGATGGTGGAGTGGCTGAACGATGTGTATTCGGCGCTCGACGCGCTGGTCGAGAGACACGGAGTTGAGAAGATCCGCACCATCGGCGACGGGTACATGGTTGCCGCTGGTGTCCCGTTCCGACGCGAGGACCACGCCCCAGCGATCACCCGCCTAGCGCTGGATATCAGAGACCACATCGAGGCCATGCCTCCCGTCCGCGGGCACAAGCCAAGCTTGAGGATCGGCATCAACTCGGGAGGGCTGGTCGGCGGCGTCATCGGCACTCACAAGTTTCAATACGACCTCTGGGGTGACGCGGTCAACATTGCAGCTCGCATGGAATCGCAGGGAGTGCCAGGTCGCATCCAGATCACCGAAGCCACACGTGCATTACTCGGCGATGAGTTCTCCTGTGAGCCTCGCGGCACGATCGAAGTCAAAGGCAAAGGCGAGATGAACACCTGGTTTGTATCGCACGCTCACCAGGACCCAATGTAGACCGGCCACCCATGTCGGCCCACATGGTTGCGGGACCAACCGTCGTCCCCAAGAGTGTTGTCGCCAATCCCTCCCAGAGCTCCGAAGAAGATACGAGCTGAACCGGCATCCGCCTCCCCGCCGGCCTGACAACCCGTAGTGGTCGGCGGCTGACGAGAGCGCTGGGAAGCGAGGATCTGAGTCTGTGTCTACTTCGGGTTGGCGCGGAACCACTCCACGGTGGCAGGGATGGCCTCGTCGAGAGGGGTGGCGAACTGGTCGAAGGCCGATTCGAAAGCACCCGAGTCGACCACGAAAGGTTCATCGAACTCGAACAGCACCTCTTTGATCTCCCTCACGTTGCCGTTGAACAACGCGACCACATTGACCATGAACGAGGGCATTGCTGACGCCTTGCCGTCGGTCCCCGCGGCCTCATAGACCTTTTCGATGAAAGCACCGGTCGCAAGGGTGGCAGCGTTGGGAAGGTGCCACGCTCTTCCGTACGCTTCGTCGCGGGTGCCCAGGGTGGCGAGACCGGCGCCGATATCCGGTAGATAGCTGAACGTATGAGCTTGGGTTGGATCTCCGAACACCTGGGCGTTCTTTCCCACGAGGGCCGGGTAGAACACACGCTCGCCCATGTGGCTCACCAGCCCTCGAGGTCCGAAGTAATCCGACGCACGACCGATCGCGACTTGAACCGTGCCCGCCTCGTGGGCGGCAAGGAGATCCCTGGCCATCTGTGCCCTCACCCGCCCTTTGGGACCGGTCGCCGCGGACGGAAGATCCTCGGTGAGTGGTACACCGCCGGTCGGGCCGTAGAGGTAGAGGTTCTCGAATGACACCAGCTTCGCCCCCGCGACGGACGCTCCTTGTACCACGGCAGCCTGCAACGCCGGGAACAGCTCCGGCCATTTCGTGTAGGGAGGGTTGAGGCATTGGTAGACGACTGAAGCTCCCTGAGCGGTCTGGGCGGTGAGTTCGGGATCGGACGCATCGCCACCAACGACGTCCACTCCGGGCGGCACGTCAGCGTGCCCACCGCGATTGACGGCGATCACCTTCTCCCCAGCGGCAGCAAGATGCTCCACGAGTGCCAAGCCGACGGGACCCGTGCCAAAAACTACGTGAGTCACTGCGGTTCTCCTTCCCCCAGCGCTGCGGAACCTTGGGGCACTCAACGATCGGGTGGTGATCATCGACGACTCGAGAAGGGCGTAACGCTACGACAACCACACGAGGGGTGCACGCTTCGTTGCCTCCCAAGCTTCCCTTGACCCGCTCGACCGATCAAGGCAAGAGTGCGTGATTTGTCTGTCACCTCGAGGGTCATCGCCACGGGCTGGCGGTGATGCGACGTCGGCGCAGTCCCCCGTGGCCTAGCCATGTCGGCTCGCAGGGGCGAGGATGGGGATGGATGTCGGGTTGGTGTCGTGATGAGGAGGGTCGTTGATGGCTGGTTTCGTGCCTGCGTATCTGGGGGGAACTGCCGCGCTCGCTACCGATCCGGTGGTGGGGTCACCGGAGATGGAACGCAGTGCGGTGCTGGTGCCAGGGTCCGAGGACCTCGTTGATGGAGAGATCCGCGTGTCGATTCTGGGATCAGGGTTGCCGTGGGTGACCAAGTCACAGGCGGCCGGTTCGGTCCTGGTTGAGGTC
>Ga0255048_10000305_pt1 | contig 38302 bp, 39 predicted proteins | sample JV7_2_2_MG_FD_183619 | JGI IMG/M metagenome (GOLD analysis project Ga0255048, IMG submission 183619) | Seawater microbial communities from Jervis Inlet, British Columbia, Canada - JV7_2_2 | ecosystem: Environmental > Aquatic > Marine > Inlet | place: Canada: British Columbia | collected 2016-10-06
TGCAGGGTGGGTTTGTTATGTTCCTAACATAGCCGGTTGAGTTTACCGATGGAATGATACGTTCCAAAACTCAGTGCTAACTTGCACGTGCCGTGATACGGAAACGTAAAGGGGCTACACAAGACATTTAGTGGAGAATACGAGAACGGCAAACACCTTCTTATTTGGTGATACTAGATCTTCTAAAAAAGACTGAAACACAGGTAACTGTAAATTAGGTTGGTGTACAAGGACAGCGGGATGAACTCCGTTGCACGTTATATTGTTCATTTTAATTTTTTGAAGTTTTGTGTAATATCTCAAGCCATCGATGTACAGCATTAACGATTGGGTCAACAAAAACTTGAATAAGAATATAACTATGAAATATACTAATCACTTTATCAACACACAACGTCATACTTACAGAATTTTCCCAAGCAAACGGAATAAATCTTAACACTTCCATTAATGCTAAAAAACCTCCAGCTAACCACACGCCACGAGAAATTCCCTTTTTACGTACAGGACTGAACCGTTGTACTATCCAACTCATATTTTTTGAATAGTATAGACCGTAACATATAATAATATGTAACAACATATATTCATAATTGAGTGTTGCAAACCACTCAACGATTGTGTCAGTTAGTATCTCCGGGTCTACCATAGTTCTTCCTTGTATATAATTATAAAAATAAGTGAGAAAAAATTTGGATTTGTGGTTTTTTTGTTGTACTTTTACTAAGTAAAAGGAAATAAGATTAACAGTTAATAATAAGAGTTATGAAAAAAGAAGAGTATTTTGGGATTGTTAAAGAAATAACAACGGCTTTAAAAGCTAAAGGATTTAATTATGTACGAGTGTTTAGTGAGGCACGTCCTACTATGAAAGGGTACAAGACTAAAGTTTGGGATTGTAAAAATAATACTAAAGTTGCTAAATACATTAATAAAAACTTTGGTGATAAAGTGGTAGCTACGGCATATAAAACTAACAATGAATGGTGTAATACAGCTAACGTTGAAATAGTTCCAATTAATAAAGTTACGTATCCACACAAAGAATATCGTAATTACATTATGGAAAATGGTGGTGGTGGTATTCCACATTATTATGATACTAAGGGATTTAAAGTTTACAAGAAAATGAAAAAAGATTTAGGAGTTACTACTATTGAGGTAAAAGAAATGATTCGAGTACAAGAACTAGGTAATAAAATAAACACGTTAGTAAAGAAAATAAACGGGTAAATAAGATATATATATGAAACAAGATTTTAAAAAACTTCAGTCTTACGTAGACGAGATGAAAGCTACTTCAAGTGGTAACGACAAGAAAGTTATTATTGAAAAGTATTTGAAGAACGAGTTCGTTGCTAAGGCAATGATTTACGAGAACAGTCCTTTTATGCAGTTCAATGTTACAAGTAAAAGTATATCGAAGAATCCATCACTGATGGGTCCGGATAATAATTACACAGATGTTTTCAGTTTACTAAACGACCTAAATGAACGAAACATTACAGGTCATAGTGCTATTGCAGTAGTAAACAAGTTTTGTTTTGAAAACTTATTGTATAAAGAGTTAATCCTTAATTTAATTGACAAGGATTTAAAAACGAGAGCAGGAGCTAGTTTAATTAACAAAGTTAAACCTGGACACGTTCCTACATTCGACGTTGCACTTGCCACTAAGTACGAACCTGAGTTCTGTGATTTTGTAAATGAAACTTGGTATGCGTCACGAAAGTTAGACGGTCTTCGTTGTATTGTTATTGTCGATGAATACGGAAAAGCCAAAGCCTATACACGTAAGGGAAAGGAATTTACAACACTTGGTAAAGTACTTGAGGACATTGAAAAAATTGGAGTTACTGATACAGTATTTGACGGTGAACTTTGTATTGTAGATAAAAATGGAAATGAGGATTTTACATCAATACAAAAGTTATACAAGAAAAAAGACTTTACAATTTCAAATCCAAAGTATATTATTTTTGATACACTTACAATGGATGAGTTTAATAGTAAAACATCCGTTACTACACTACAAGAAAGATTGGATTACTTGGAAAGTATGATTACAGTAAATGAATACAATACAATCGATATACTTACACAAGAAATTGTCCGTAACGAAGACGACTTTGTTAAATGGCAAAAGAAAGCCAAAGACGGTAATTGGGAAGGTTTTATGATTCGTAAAGACGTTGAGTACAAAGGAAAACGAAGTAAAGATTTACTGAAAGTTAAAAAGTTTCATGATGCGGAGTTTACTGTTAAGGAAACTACTTCCGATATATTCAGAACAATACAAGAAGGAAAGGAAGTTGAAGAACTTGTTATGTCCAATGTACGTATTGAATATAAAGGTCATCCGGTTGATGTTGGTAGTGGATTTAGTTTGGATGAAAGACGTAAGTTCCACAAGAATCCATCTTTGATTATTGGACAGGAAATCACAGTACAATGGTTCGAGGAAACAACAAACGACCAAGGAACGGTAAGTTTAAGATTCCCAACTTTTAAAGCCCTTTATGAGGGTGGTAGAGATTGTTAAAAAACTTCAAATCATAATTATGAAAGTAGGACAAAAGGTACAAGCCAAAATAAAGAACCGGTGGGTAAACGTAGTTGTTAAGAAGATTAATAAAACTAATATACGAGTTACTCAATCAAATAGTAAGGACATCTCATTGATACATAAATTAGTACGTACAAAACCTGTTGTTAAAAAGACTGTAAAGAAACCGGTAACAAAGAGTACTAAGCCAATTGGTAAACCCCGTAAGACCGTACCAAAAGTGGACACACCTGTGGTTAAAGTGGTTAGACCTGGAACAAAGAAGAATCCTTGGATACCACTAGCTGACTTACGTAGTCACAACTTAATATCCAACTTGGATTACGAAACAAAAGTTAAATTTGAATCAATAATTTTATCATTAATAAAAGATATGTAATATGAAAAAATACTTAATAGGAATAGTAACATTATGCACATTGTTAACAAGTTGTGGAAACAGAACTTCCGTAGTTTTGAACACAATAGATTATGAAGTGATTGAAGTATGTAACTCTCCAAGAAATGGATTTGGAACTGTACTTGGACTCGATGTTATTGTTCGAATGGATTCAACACTATACTTTGGTTGGACAGATACAGATACTACATTAATAAGAATATATAGTAAATTAAATAATATCAAAAGAAAATAGATATGAAAATAGTAGAACAAGCAAAATCAGAATTTGAATTACAAGAGTTAATTCATACAGCAGAAACACAAGAACAGTTTGACAGAGTACACACTTTGTTGAAACAGTTCCTAACACAGACAAATGACTTTATTAAGTTTGATGAATTGTGGAAGGATTACAATTATAAAGCACTTTCATTATTAACTTGCCAAATACAATAAGATGACAGAACAAGATTTAATAGATTTAGGATTTGAAAGGTTTACTGAAACCCCTGAGAATGGTGGATTTCATTACTACACATTAGGTGAGTTTATAAGCAACGACAATGAAATTGCTAGTGAAACTGATTGGATAGTAACCCTATACGGAGAACTATATGATTATCACTTTAAAGAGATAGATGAATTATCTATTCTAGTTAATTTGCTGGAAAAGAATAAATCAGAATCAGGATTTGATATTAACAGTTTAGCCCCTTACCCGTACAAAGAAAATAAATAATTATGATAAACACAATAACAGAAGTAATGACAACATTGTTTGAAATTGGAATATTTCTTTCAGTGCAATTTATGATTGCAAGAATAGGATTATACTACTATGAAAAATATACTAAACATAAAAACAAACGAGGAGTTCCAAACATACCAAGGAATATTTATCGGGGACCACGTAATAAATAGTGGTGACGCTTGTATTGATTGGATTGACATTCAGCTTTACTGTAATCAAAATAAAATCGAACCTGAGATAGACGGTTCCGTCTGGTACTTTTTATTGTTAAATGGTTATTGGGAAAGTTACACAATAGGTGATTTACATTTTGTGGTACCTAGTAAATTAAACAAAGAACATTTAAGAGTATCTCATATACAAGACTACTATAATCAAATAAAAAAAGAACAAGAAAATAATCCATTTAAAAATTTCGTATGAAAAAGAAAAGAGAATTAAAAACTGAAACACTACAAAAGAAAACGTATAAAAGATTTCCAAATGCTAAAGCAGTAACTGATGAGTATGGTTTATGGTACATAGTTGATCAAGACGGAGAAGATACATTTGAAGAATTTCTAATACCACATTGTAATACAGAACGGGAAGCTTGGGAACAAGGACACTTGACTACACGCACAATACAGAACTTCAATAGGTCACATCCATTAAAATCATTAGACGGTGGCTTTAGTAAAGTGGAAGACAGTGACAAGGAAGCTAAGGCAAGTCGAATTAATAAACGAAAAAGAAATTCCAGAAAATTATAACGATTTTTTATTTTCTTCAATAGTTATTAGTATAAAAAAAAGTTATATGTTTAAAAAGTTATTTAAAAAAGATAACTCAATTGAAGAAAATAAAATTGAGAATCTGGAAACTACATCCACACAACAAATTCAAGACCAACCAACTGACGAATCGTATCTAGAAGAGGAACACGATAGAGTACAAACGTACGAAGTTCCCGACAATGATAGTGATGAAGTAATATCTGAACCTATTCAAGATGATGACTTCAATGCTGAATTCGATTTACCTGATGTAGGTATGGTTGACGATATTGACGAAGACGCTTTACGGGCTGAACTAGAGCAATCCATTAAAGACGAATTAATGAGCGAAGATAATATAGAAGCCGTTAATCAATTAGCTGACGACTTTGAACAAGCAATTGGAATTACAGAAGCTGAATGGGAATCTACTTACAACAATCCTGAACTATTAGGATATGAAGATCGTAAGCAACAAGCACTAGTATTTGGTAATGTACTTCCAGAAGAGTTTGATGTTTATAATGATACGGTACTTGATGTAGGTTGTGGAGTTGGTGACCTTTGGGCTTACTGTAATGAAGTATTAGAATGTGATGAACCTTATTATTCAGGTATTGATTCTAATACTACAATGATTGACTTAGCTAAAGAAAAGTTTAAAGATTATAAAAGTTTATTTACAGTTGATAATATAGATACACATACTTCAGATACTAAATACGATTGGGTTGTAGCTATGTCAGCATTTAATATGAAAGTTAAAGATGTTGATATGAACAAATATATTAAAACTGTGATTAATAAAATGTATGATCTATCTAACAAAGGTATTGCAATTAACTTGATGCACTCATTTCCGGAAGGAGAAGATTGGAGTGATGAATTTCACTTATATAATTCTTCAGAAATCTTTAAATGGGTTATTGATAATTTCTATAATGTTAAAACTCATAGAAATTATATAGACAGAGATTTTATTTTGTACATCTACAAATAAATTAAATAAAAACAAAACTTAAATTTAAAAAAATATTATGAGTGTAAATATGAATGCCGCAGTACCTACTAGTCACAGAAAAAAAGAGTACGGAAAAAATTATTATAAAATTGACTTTGATATTTCAGATACGTTAACCGAACAGGCGTACGAAAAACAATGGGAAAAAGGAGCAGTACGACCGGTTGTTGGTACAATCGAACTAGGAAATAGTAAGGTTCCTGTTACATTAAAGGAACTAGAAAAACTTAGAGCAACAGTTAATGAAGCAATTGGCGTAACCGAAATGTCTTATAGATTAGGTAGACTTCGTTAAGATGGAAGCAACAAATATAATTTATCTGTTAACCGGATTTTCGGTAGGAATGATTCTTACAGCATTCGGGTATCATAAATGGTTCGTTAATTATAACAACACAATTAATGATCTAAAATCTAGACTCAGAGATAAGAATTTAATTATTAAGTCCTTAACTAATTACTACGAAACCTCTAAGGATGAAACATCGAAATAATGCTTTTGAATCCTTCATAAATAATATTTTAAGAACACACGAGGGTAACAATAAATTAAGAGCATTGTCCTCAAGTGATAGTTTAAAAGATTCCGTAGATAAGTTTCTATTTGAATCACAACTCAACGCTTTTTTTATACCAGGTGAACCTGAAGACGAAGTTGTATATCAGGACACTCTAAATCGTTTGTCAAAATTACAACTTGCAATATTTAATCACAAACCTGTAAATCAAACTGATTACGATATAATAGGAATGATTATTGTAAAATATTCTGAAAAGAATATTAGGTTATCTAAAGAAATTTTACTATATTTAAACAACTTGTACACACAACACAAATAATGGGGTTTAATAAACGTTATATATCGATGAGTTCTATGTTAACACAATGGAAAACCCGTTACGATGTAAATGATGTTATTAACTATGTTAATAAAGCAGATGTTATAATATTATTAGGCAATAGTACGATATTAAGTAAAATTATAGATATGTGTGCACAGAATGAACAGGAAGAACTAACAAAATTATTAAAAAGTTATATTTATAAGAGATGAGAGATGAACTTCAACAATATTTAAACCAAGTACCTGATAAAATTAAAAATGATGTTAACAACATTTTACGTATAAAAGACAACGAAGAGAGGTGGAAGTTTTTACGTTATTGTTTTCTAGCGTACGCACCAGAATTAATTGATAATCAGTTTGCGTGGAACCTATATAAGGAAACGGTATGATAGATGATATGTTATATCAAGAGTTTTTAAAACTAACAGATAATAAAAAAATAGATTATTTATATACTATACTTGTTGAAAAAGACTTCGATAAACTAAAGGATAAATACGGTCCTAGAGAAATATCTATTGACCTACACGACAACTATGTAATTATAAAGGCATATTCTCTAAAAGACATAAGAACTATTCGAAACAATATGATAATGAGTGGAATGATATTAGTAGATGAAATTGTCGAAAAGAAATTACAGGAAAATAACAAACCAGCCAAACTGATAGTTTCCTATTTGTACGAAGGAGAAGTACAACCAATATGTTTAAATTAAAAATAAAATTATGAAATACAAAACACAAATATTAACTAAGATAGATTCAATAGAAAACGCATTAGATTTCGTTGTAAGAAATTTAAGTTCCCAATCTATATCAGCACAGGAAACAGTTACGACACTAAAGAATCAATTAAAACAATTACAATCCGTTAAAGACCTTACTGAAGCGGAGTTTTAAAATGAAAACTCTTCTGAGAATATTAGTAGCAATATTTGCACTAGGACTTAGTACATCGGCAGCTTACTTTAGTGTTCTTGGATTAACAAAGATGTTTGCTGGTGCCGTGTTAGGTACTGCAATTGTTTGTTCTTTTATAGAAGGAAGTAAGTTAATTATAGCTTCCGTATTACATCAGTTTAGTAAACAAATTAATTGGCTAATTAAAGGAGTATTAGTAATATTCCTATTTTTGTCTATGGCAATTACTTCAATGGGAGTGTACGGTTATTTAACAAACGCATTTCAAGGCACAGCTAATCAGTTAGAACTAGTGGCAGGCCAAACTAAAGTAATAGAAATGAAACGTGGAAGGTTTCAAGAATCACTTGATGGATACACAACAGAAAAAACACAAATTGCAAGTTCTATATCAGAACTGTCAAAGGGATTATCCAATAACGTTATTCAGTACAGAGACAGAGAAACAGGTGAATTAATTACAACAACTAGTTCCTCTACTAGACGAGCATTAGAACGTCAACTAAATGATTCTAAGTTACAACGTGATAAAATATCAATAAAAATGGAAGCTTTAACTGATTCTATTACCAAGTTGGATATGCAAGTATTAAACTTAAACAACAATGAAGAACTAGCTAGTGAAATAGGCCCACTAAAGTTTATTACAGGACTTACAGGGTTGGATATGGATGTTATTGTTAACTTTCTTACTCTTATCTTAGTGTTTATAATTGACCCACTTGCTATTATATTGGTTGTTGTATTTAACAAGATAGGGGATGAAGAGAAAGTAATATCTTCTGTACCTGAGGGAATGGAATTTGATAAACCATATCCAATACCTGAAGACAATGAACGACCTAAGGATTTTATACAGTTAACACCAGACGATTTAGTTACTCAACCAAAAGAAGACTTAACACAAGAAGCTACAACGTCTAGTGCACTAAGTCGTGCTAAAAATAAATACAAGGAATGGACTCAAAAGAAAACTTCAACGGAACCTACAATAGATAAAGAATCTACACCTGAAAAAGATTTCTACGGAGAATCAAACAAAAAGAAACGTCCAAAAAGATTTGGATAATTAAAACATTTGTTGTATATTGTATATATAATAAATAAATATTAATCATAAAAGTAAATATTATGGCTAGAATTAATCTTAAAAAAACTACACACAAAAAAACTAAAGATGTAGTTATCAAATCCGCAAAAGACGGAAACACTTATAAATCTTATGTTGAAGATTATCAACGATATATGATATGTCAAAATAGTGTTGAAACCGGAGAATACTTTAAAGGACAATTATGTGGTAATTGGACAAAAGTAGCAAACGATACAGTAAAAACATTGTGCTGGAAATGTACAGCTCGGTTAGTCCCATTCGAAGAAAAAATTGTTAAAAAATCTGACAAACCTAGAGGTTGGGCCTTTATGAAAGAGTACGTACATAAAGACGGAACGGTTTATCATAAAGGAAAAGAACAACCAGAATTAAAAGGTACATTACCTATTACTGTTATAAAGAAAAAAGAAAAGGTTAAATTAACTAAGGGCCAAAAGGCTGAGAAACAACAGAACATTCTTAGACAAATAAATAAACTTAAAAAACAACATAAAAAAGAAACTCGTAAAACTTACGCATCAAAAATAATGTCACAAATTAAACAATTACAACGTGACCTAAAAAAGGTAAAATGATGGAAAAGTTTATAACTTTCTTAATAATGACGTTTGTACTAGGTACAACGACAACCACTAATCCAGAAATAGTAACATTCGAAATAGGAGTTCCTATACTAAAAAATAAAATTGAATTAGTAGACGTAGGACCAAATACCAATGATTTTATGAAAGCTATAGCATTTAAAGAATCACAAAACATTATTGATACTGTTAACGTATATGGTATGTTAGGTAAATATCAGTTTAGTAGGACAACATTAAATGGACTAGGATATAAAGTAGTATCAAATGCAACTTTCCTTAGTTCAGAATCATTACAAGATGAAGCAATGTTAGAACTATTAAAACACAACCAAAAGATATTACGTAAACAAATAAAAAAATATAACGGATTAATGGTAGACAGTATTTTTGTTACAGAGTCAGGTTTACTTGCAGCTGCACATTTAGCAGGACCAAGTAATGTTAAAAAATGGTTACGAACAAACGGAAAGAAAACAAGAACAGATGGATTTGGAACAACAATAGAAGATTATATAAATAAATTTGCAAACTATAAAATAGAATTATGAAAGAATTAACACCAGAACAGTTACAAGCTAATTGGCAAGAATTCCTAGGTTACATTGAAAAATATATCACAGGTGACAGAAAAGAAAAATTATTAAAGTTTTACAAGGATAGAAAAGACCGTTTCTTGTTTATGCCGGCATCAAGTGTAGAACATTATCACTCAGCGTTTGTCGGTGGATATGTAGAACACGTTAACAGAGTAATAAAAGCATCTATTGAAATTACTGATATGTGGACACGTTACGGTAGTCCGTTGAATTGTACAACGGAAGAAGTTGTGTTTACAGCATTGAATCATGATTTAGGTAAATACGGTTCAGACGATAATGAATACTATGTTCCTAATCCAAGTGATTGGCACAGAAAGAATCAAGGAAAGATTTATGAATACAATACTGAATTATCAAGAATGCCTGTTCCGGACAGAAGTATATTATTGTTAGTACAAAACGGTATTGAAATTTCCGAAACAGAATATATTGGAATTAAAACGCATGATGGTATGTATGACGACGCAAACAAAGCTTATTTAGTAGGGTATGCTTGGAGTCAAAAACTTAAATCATCATTGTCTTACATTGTACACCAAGCAGATATGATGGCTGCGAGAGTAGAGTTTGAAGAATGGAGAGATAATTATAGAGACGGAGCAGGTAATAAAGTTAGTAAACCAAAAGTAGCTAAGCAAGTTTCAGGAGCGGAAAAACCTTTATCAAATTCAGCTGCTGCTGCTTTTGACGAACTTTTTAAATCAACACAATGATAGAAATAATTGGAATAATAGTGATATTGTTATTTTGTGGTGCACTTCTAACAATAATCAACTTACTAAAAAAATTAGAAGCTACCGAAGACGTAGTCGATGAAGCAGAAGATTACATTAAAATAATGGAAGAATGGATATCAGAATTTCAATTAACTGTTAACGATTCATACGAACAAATGGTAGAGTTAGATACTAAAGGAGCGTTTGAATCTGAAGATGAAGTAGGTTCTATATTTAAGGGATTACGAGATATAATATATAAATTACATACAATAACAAGTGAAGATGATAAAACCAATTAACCCACAACAAGAAGCAAAAGTAAAAACAGAAGTAAAAGTACCAAAAAAACGTGGACGAAAAAGAAAACACAAAAAGTATTTTACTGACATTACGGAAATGGCAATATGTGCATACAACGGATTAGATGAAAACAATAAACGTATGAAGGATAAAATATATAATAGATTTATTCATTATCCATTTTACAAGTTAGCGGAAATAGTTTACAACACAGGTCATTATGGTTATATCGATTTACCGGCAGAAGATATTAAATATGAACTAATAGCTCATATGATTCAAAAAATTCATATGTATAAATCCGGTAAAGGTAAGGCTTTTAGTTACTTCAACAGAATGGTTAAAAACGAACTGATACAACGTAACATTAAAGCATATGCTAAAGTTAAAGTAACAGGTGATATATTAGAAATGGACAGTAGTAGAAACATTATGGTTGAAGAAACAACTAAAGATATGTTGACTGACCAACAAGAATTTGTGGAAATGTTCATAGAATATGTAGACGATAACTTAGGAACACTATTTAATAACCGTAGAGATATTTCTATCGCGGATAGTGTATTAGAAATATTTAGGAACAGAAAATTAATTGAGGATTACAACAAGAAAGCTTTATATGTATTAGTTAGAGAACGTAGTAGATGTGATCAGCAATATGTTACTAAAGTAGTAAACACACTTAAAACGTTATATAATGAAAAGTTCGAACACTTTGTTTCGTCTGGTAAATTAGTATCAAATACAATTAATCCGTTTTTTGTATAATTATTAATATGGACAGGAACGATGAAATATTTAAAGGTAAATCATTAAACGATATTTTTCAAGACATTTATAATAAATCTTCTGAAAAAGATAGACAAATAAAAATGTTGATTGGAGAGTTACGACCACTTATAACTAATATAGGTGACGCAACTGTTATCGTTCCACTTATTAAAGAATATATGGAAGTTGCTATACGTAACGATGATGCTATTGTAAAAATGGCAGCTATCGTACAACGTTTAATTGGTAGTACAAACCGAAATGCTGGTATAGAGGGTGGTTCATTGTTATCCGAAGAAGAGAAAAAACAACTGTTATCTGAACTCGATGAAATTGAAGCCGACGTTCAAGATTCGGCTGCAGAGGATATAGTACAACAACAAATTGAAGACGTTAAGAAAAAACTAAAACCACCAACTAAGGAAGAGGACAAAGAGGAATGAGGAAAGGTGGACTACTTGCCGCGGAGGTAGGAGAAGTTTCTTACGTTGACGAGAACACGCAAGGATTGTGGAGTTTAAAATGTCGTATATTAGATGATAAGAACAATACTAATAAAACAAACTTTCCTATCAGTGCACGTCCATTGGACTCTACATTTAAACAACCTCCTTTACCTGGTGAGATAGTATTGTTAATGCCACAAGCATCTAACCTATCAGCTAGGTCAGCTACTATTCCTGAATACTATTATTTACAAACACTAAATATACAATCTTCAATTAACAGTAATCGACTTCCAGGTGTAACATCTGTAGAAGCGTCAACAAAGGGTAGAAGTACTGATACAAGTAATACCGGTAATGCAACTAATGGTTCATCTGAAGAACCGGAACCCGATTTTAATGAAAGTTCTGAAGTAAGACCTTTACAAGTATATGAAGGGGATACATTAATTGAAGGTAGGTTTGGACAATCAATTAGATTAAGTAGTACAATTACAGACGGTACTGATAAGTACACGTTAGGAGAACCACAATGGAAAAAAGGTAATGGTACTCACGGTGACGCTATTACAGTAATCCGAAATGGACAAAAACCTGATGCGGGTTATAGTAATAAACCAGAAGCAAATAAGTATATAAGAGAGAACATAGATTACGATGCTGGGTCTATTTATATGACTAGTACACAAGAAATTCCAATTACTAAAGCATCCCCGGACAATGTAGCTTCTAAATTTCTAGGATTCGAACAAGATACATACAAAGGGGAACAGGTAATAATATCATCCGGAAGACTTGTATTTAATTCACGTGATAAAGAAACATTTATATTTTCTGGTGGTGGTATAGGATTGGCAAGTCATATGGGAATATCATTAGACAGTAGTGAAGCTGGAATTAACATCGCTGGTAGTACTATTAACTTAGGTAGTGATGCAAGTAATGCAGGAGAACCAGCAGTACTTGGTAACATAGCAAACGAGAGATTGGATGCCATTGTAGACTATGTAATTTCAGTATGTGCCGAAATTGCTAAGATAGTTGTTCCAACCGGAGTTGGTCCAAGTGGAGTACCTACAAATGCACCATTATTTTCAGGTAAACTAACTGCAGATGGTGAAAAATTAAAAACAGAACATCCTAAGATTAAATCTAAACTAGTATTCTTATTAAAAGACCCGGATTACAATTCAAGTACCAAACCGTCAGAGCTTAAACCAAACTAATAATTTCATTTCTTAATATTTATTACTGAACTAATTAGTAATTAAAGAGTAAATATTATGGATGCAAAGACATTAGCAAAAATCGTACAAATCGTAGTACAAGAAGAAGTTGGAAAGATAGTACGTAAAGAAATGAAGGCAATGAAAAAACAAATTGTTGCAGAAGTACGAAAATCTATTCCAAAAAAACAAGTTGTAAAAGAAGTTACACCGGTAGTAGATTCTTTGGATGACTTAGTAGGTAACGTTTTACAACAAGAACGTCAACAAAATCCAATACAACAAGAAGTACAATCCTTTACTAAAGACCCGGTGTTAAATGGTATATTAAATGAAACAGCTAACTCATACCAAGTTCCAGAGAACGATGAGTATGCTGACTATCCAACTATGGGTGGACAACAAATGAATAGTAACTCAGCTCCTATGGGTGGAAATCAAAGTGACTTTAGAGCAATGATGGCTGAGAAAATGGGAATGACTTCTACACCACCAAACGGAACTCCATCCGTACAAGAAATGTTACCTACAACAGACCCCGAAGGACGACCATTAAGAACTCAAAATATACCGGATGCAGTAACAAAAGCTTTAACTAGGGACTACACAGAATTAGTCAAAGGAATGAATAAGAAGAAGTAATTAAATGGCACGTGCAAGAGAAGAATTTAGATTTGAACCAATTGATACCGAACCGGATGTTGCCGTAGGTGTTGCGTTACCCTTTGCTGGAAGAAATCGTGTTTTTCAACAAAACTACACAACAGAAGACCAAGCAATATCAAATTTAAAAAATTTAATACTGACACGTAAAGGGGAACGTTATATGCAACCTCAATTTGGTTGGAGTGGTTGGGATTTATTATTTGATAATAGTACACCTGATTTATTAGAAAAATTAAAAATATCTTTTAAACAGGATGTTGGAGTTTGGTTACCTTATATTATCGTAGACAAAGTAGATTTATCTTCGGAAGAGAATACTATTAGGATATCAGTTAATATATTAATTGAACCTAGCTTAGCAAACAAAACAATAACACTTGAGTTGTCATCAACGGGTGGAGTAACAATACAGGAAGGATAATATGGCAAATGATATAGTAAAAAAAGACGTCAGCTACATCGGTCGCGATTTTGGAGATTTAAGAAAAAACTTAATTGATTTTTCTAAAAACTATTTCCCGAACACTTACAACGATTTTAACGAGTCTTCTCCAGGTATGATGTTTATTGAGATGGCTGCATACGTTGGTGACGTATTAAGTTACTACACAGACCATAACCTAAAAGAAGGAATGTTAGGACAAGCAAGTGAACTTAAAAATGTTATGGCACTAGCAAGTCAAATGGGATATAAATCTAAAAACACAATAGCTTCATCAGTATTGTTAGACGTATTCCAATTAATTCCAGCAACAGGAACAAGTCCAAACATAGTACCGGATTGGAACTATGCTATGATTGTAAATCAAGATATGATTGTTAAAGCGGAAAAAACACCAGCTGAATTTAGAACAATGGAATCAGTTGACTTTAGTTATTCAAGTAGTTTAAGTCCAACAGAAGTAACCGTTTATTCTGTTAACGAAACAACAGGTGCACCTGAATGGTATCTACTTAAAAAACAAGTTAAAGCAACTTCGGGTAAAATTACAACAACAGATTTTACATTTGGTAGTCCAAAAATATATGATAAAATAACTATCACTGATAATAATTTAATTGAGATTATTGATGTTGTTGATAGTGATAACAATAAATGGTATGAAGTACCTTACTTAGCACAAGACACGATATTTGAATCTGTTAAGAACATAGCAAAAAACGACCCGGAACTTTCGGGATATAGTGATGAAGTACCTTATTTGTTAAAATTAAAGAAAACTGCAAAACGTTTTATAGCTAACTTCAAAGACAACAACAGATTGGAATTACAATTTGGGTCGGGTATTAGTGATAACAATGATGAAGAACTTATTCCTAATCCGGATTTAGTAGGAAGTTCAATATCAGGAAATGATAGGGATATAGATTTAGGACTAGACCCTAGCAACTTTTTATATACTCGTACTTACGGACTAGCTCCGTCGGATACAACATTAACTGTAAGATATTCAACCGGAACAGGAGTTGGGGATAATGTAGGACCAAACACATTAACTGATATTATTACATTTTCAGTAAGTTTGGATGAAACCGGACTTCCGGCAACATTAGTTTCACAGGTTAAATCTTCAGTAGCTTGTACAAATACTCAACCAGCAAGAGGTGGTGCTAGTAAAGAACAGTTAGAAGATATACGTAATAATGCATTAGCTAATTTTGCAAGTCAAAATAGAGCAGTAACTAAAGAAGATTATATTGTACGTGCATATAGTTTGCCTCCTAAATTTGGAAGTATTGGTAAAGCATATATGGTACAGGACGATCAACTATCCGTAAGTGAAGCAGGAGAAACTAGTAGAACAGCAAATCCGTTTGCAATGAACTTGTATATGTTAGGATATAATAGTTCTGGTAAACTAACAGAATTAAACCCAGCTATAAAAGCAAACTTGAAAGAGTACTTGTCAAGTTACAGAATGTTAACTGACGGTATTAATATAAAAGATGCTTATATAATTAACATTGGTATTGAGTTTGAAGTATCTATACAACCTAGTTCAAATGCAAACGAAGTTGTGTTAAAATGTATAAATAAACTAAAATCATTATTCGATAGTAAGAAATGGCAAATAAACCAACCAATATTATTATCAAAGATTAGAGTAGAACTTGATAGAATTGAAGGTGTACAAACAGTTAAAGACGTGAAAATAACTAATAAGTTCAACACAGCAGATGGATATTCAGGAAATATATACGACATAGACCAAGCATTAAAAGAGGGCGTAGTTTATCCTTCACTTGACCCAAGCATATTCGAAATAAAATATTTAGACAAAGACATTAAAGGCCGTACGGTAGCATTATAAAGATTAAGGATAACAAATGATACATAATATATTTTCAGTACAGGATGCTACTATTTACGAAACAACTCTGAATAGTACAATGAATACAGGTCTAGATGAAATTCTAGAAATAGACAAAACTGTATGTACCGGTAAAGCAAATTACGTTTCTCGTGCTATGTTAAAGTTTGATTTAACGGAATTAAGTGCTAGTATTGTGTCAACCGAAATATCTTCTGGTTCACGATATTATTTATCTTTAAGTGCAATGGAAGGAACTGAAATTCCTTTAGATTATAATTTATATGTTTATCCTGTTTCACAAAGTTGGAGTATGGGTACAGGAAGAAGATTTAACACACCAATTACAACTGACGGAGTAAGTTGGGAATACCGTGACAATGTAAACAAATGGATAACCGGAAGTTACTCAGGAAATAGTACGGGTAGTTCAGAACTGACAGATGGAGGTGCTGTTTGGTACACAGGTTCCGGATACGAAGCAAGTCAGTCATTTAATTATAGTTCACCTGACACTCGTATTGATGTTACTGATATTGTAAATAAATGGTTAACAGGAACAATTCCTAATGATGGGTTAATTGTTAAAAGATTAGATAGTGATGAGGCAAGTACAACTGAATTTGGTAACTTGAAGTTCTTCAGTCAAGAGTCACATACTATCTATATACCTAAACTTCAAGTTGCTTGGGATAACAGTTCGTTTATTACAGGTAGTCTATCACCATTAAGTGTAGATAACAAAGTTGTGTACACAAAAGGATTAAAAAAACATATTAAGAAAAATAGTAAAGTGAAAATACGAATTGCCGGAAGGCCAAAGTATCCACAACAAACATTTGCTACAAGTTCAGCCTATCGAGATACACAATATTTACCAACAACGACGTATTATTCAGTAGAAGATACAGTTACGGAAGATGTGATAATTCCGTTCGACGATAATTATACCAAAGTAAGTTGTGACGCAAACGGAAACTATTTTGATTTATGGACAACAGGATTTTTACCTAACCGATATTACAAGTTTGTTTTTAAAGTCAGTGAAAACGGATATGAGGAGTATTTTGACAACGGGTTTTATTTTAAGGTAGTTAGATAATGGGTAGATTTAAAAAATTACGTAACAAAGTTAAAAGTAAAGTTAAAAAGGCTACAACTAAAGTTAAATCTAAAGCTGCGAATGTTCAAAAAGTTATAAAACGTTCCGCTGTAAAAGTTAACAATCAATTACAAGCCAGAAAAGACGATATACAAGATGATTTACGGGACACGATAGACAGTAAACGAAATCTAATAGAAGACCGTATTAGTGATGCACTTGATAGGCTTCCCGAAGTATTTGATGAATCGTTTGAAGATTTTAGAGATGAATTTCAAGGAGGACTAAATAAATTAAACCCTAGACGTATAGTTGACAAACTTAAAAGTAATATCGAAAGAGATATGCCGGTAAAGTATGAAATTATAAAACCTGATTTCTGTGAAATACTTGATGAAATTGAAAGTGAAACAATACAAAAAATAATCAACAAACTTAAAGTACCTGTTAGTGCGGACAAGATTGCCAACACACTTTCCACAGCTTTGTTAAAAGATTTAGACGAGTTAATTGAAGAATCCGGAAATGAACTCTTTGAAAATCGTAATGACGAAACCGGATTATTTAGTGATGTTATTGATATAATTGATGAGGGATTAAAAAGAGAACAATTAAGAGATGACCAACTTCCTAGTAACAAACCGGAAGTTGACCCGGAAGAGTTTGTAATATTAGACCCTAATGATGCAAGACATCAATTAGTACAACCAAACGAACAAAATAATTTATACACACCTGGAAAGGAATTAGTATTACCAAGTGGAGAAATATATTCCGGAGATTGGCATACGGATAATATCAACGGAACAATGACAGCTTTTACCGGAGGTATATATAACAGACAAAGAAAAGAATTAAAATTATTACCTAAGTCCGAAGAATTATTAATGTTGGAACAAGTAGACCTAACTACAAATCCATTAGATATAAAAACAACAACGGACCCCATTACAGAACACAATGGTACAGACGGGTCCATTAGTTTAGAGATTAGTGCAGGAAAACCACCATACACAATTCGTTGGACAAAAACAGTAAACGAATCTGAAGTAGAAATTCCTCAATACCAAAACAAAGCTTCTTTGATAGATATTACGTCAGGTACTTACACAGCTTATGTTAGTGATTCTAGTGTAAAAAATGAAGAAATAGATTTACGAATAGACTTGGGTACAACACCAAACCCAGAATCATATAGTAAACTAGTTAACACAATATTGTCTAGAAAGACAAAATTTAATATGAATACAAACGGGTGGGAATTTAATGTAGTAGGTTTACCTTATGTAGGAAAATATCACATAGTAGAAGTACCAGCTGATTTAGTAATAGAAGACCAAGACGTTCCGTTACCAATAAACAAACAAGAGCGTAATGAATTGATGAGAAATTCTGTTATGGTACGTGAACAAATTTATGATGCTGTTGATGGACTGTATGATAAAATAATAGGAGGTTCGAGTAAACTAGGTGAATTTTTTAAACCAGACGAAGGATTTACAACAAAAGTTCCAACCATATTTCCTGTGAGTATTCCTAGAAAATATGATTCACCTGAAGTTATTAAAAATAAAATAAAAGAAAACATTGATTTTATTAAAGATAAACGTGAACAACGCAAAGAAACCTTTAACAGTATAAAAGGTAGAATTAGTAAAAAAGGTAAGGATATATCTAGTGGTTCTGGGTTAACTCCGTTTAACAGAAAGAAAAAAACTAATAGTACTTCCGGTAGAAGGTTTGGTAGATAGGTATGGGATTTTTAAAGAAACTAAAAAATAAAGCTAAAACAACTACAAGTAGAGTTGCTGCAGTATCTAAAAGTGCCGTTAAGAATGTTAAGGCAAGGTCAAAAGATATTGTATCCAATGCTAGAGAACGGATAAATGATACAGTATCCGCATTAGAAAATCCAAAAAATATATTAAATGATGTTCGTGATACGGTAACCGATAGTATAGATAAAATAGGCAATGGACTAGATAAACTATCAGCAGGTGCTAAGGACATACGTGATAGAAAATTTAATTTTAAATTTCCAACTCCTCTTATTCCTAGACCGTTTGACCCGACTACATTAATACAAGATACAGAACGTGAAGTAACTAGTACAATCAAAGAATCTGCCAGCGAAGTTAACGAAACAAACAACGAAAATTTAATAACAATTCTAGAGGAAATAAAAAGTCAAGTAACGGGGCCACTTGCTGAAATATCTCCATCCGCAGCATTACAAATTGAAAACGATATTGATGTTGTTAAACAGGTAATTGACAACCTTACAGATATTATATCGTTAGTTATTAATGTACCTAATTCGATTAGTAAAAAAGAATTTGTAGACTTAGTTTCCGAAAATACAGAACTACTAACCGAGTCTAGTGAATTTATACTTAACAAAGTAGCGGAGTCAATTCCGGAAGGAAACATATTATCAGATATTTTTGATATAATAGAAACTACAAATATAGAACGTGGTACTACCTCAACTAAATTTGTAATAATGATGGGTAAAGACCCAGCAGAAGAAGAAGCAACTAGGTCATTATTAAGGTCTGAGCTAATTGTTGAAGTTAACCAAATGGAAGACGAACTTGATGTTTTAAAATCAAAAACACCTCAACAACTAGTATCCATAAATAATTTAGATGCTGAGATTGACTTTTATACTAATACAATTAATGATTTGAATTCACCTATGGTACTTGATATTAGTTCTGATATATTTAATTATGTTACAGATTATAATACACAACAACAATTACAGATTGCATTGGATGGTAGTGAAACTGAAATAGTAGAACCAGAATTCATTAGTGTATCAACTAACATACCAAGAACTAGACAGTTAACATTTGACGTAGTAAATCCAGCACCAACAATGGACGAAACATCGGAAAATAGAATTAATCAAAAAGTAAGTAAAAGAATTACCAAAACATCAACCCGATTACGTAAGCAGTCCATCAGTCCAAAACCAAAACCAATTAAACAACATAAACAAGAGATGCGTTTAAATGAAGACGCAATAATAAAACGTATTCTTAATAGAACAAATCTTGATGAAATCTTAACCAAGGAATGGACGGAAAAAAACAACAAAACAGGGTATCCTGTAATATCACCAGAAACACGTGATAAGGCTCGTATATCCAAATTAGAAGAAGAATTATCAAACGAAGAAACAGATAGGAACATATTAAACGAATTAAATAAGTCAGTTGATAAATATTTAAAGTTGATGGAAGAATACGATGAACAGGCAAAAAAAGACCCAACTGTTAAAAAACCTATTAATCCGGAAATCACTAGAAATTTAGCAGGATATGTACTATCAGACGAAACAATCGAAGAAGCTAAACTTCCTGTTAAATTAGTTGATAGTCATATGCTAAGACGTACAACATTTGAAAATTTAGTGGATACAGATTTTACTGAAATTGAATTACCATTTATAGAAGACAATGAAATAGAATTATTGGAAGAGAAAATCTCAAAATTGGAAAACGAAATTATTGATTTAGGTAGTGATAAAAAAACGTTAGCAGATACCAAAACAAAACAACGTAAAACGATTACTACTAAAGAATTGGAAATAGAAACACTTAACGAACAAATGGAATTGTTAAAGAAACGATTCACTACACTTCCATCAGCTGGAACAGTATTTAGTATTCCACCCTTATATGGAGGTAAATCCAAAACTGAATTAGATTATTGGATTATAGAAAATGGAGAACGTAGAAGAATTAAAAACTATGCAATGGCACAAGTTATATTAGACAATAACGGAAAAACAATAGAAGATATACAAATATTTCCTCCAGCTGTAATACGTACAATAAAACAAGGAACTGATATAGAAATAAACGAAGTGGTAACACATTGGTCAGCTCAACAAGGAATAGAAAAGAATTTATATATTATTGACGAGTGTATTGAGGGTGGCAAACTTAAAATCTATCACGGAGAACTACAAGAGGAAGTAAACGAAGATATTACATTTGCAAATGTAATTGATTGGATGCGTACGCTTGGAGAAAAAGAAGCACAAATTAACACTTTAATACCATTAGTTGAATATCATGATTATTCAGTGGAGAAACGGTTTTGGTTAGTTAACTTAGCTTTATTAGAAGTATCCAAACAACTAAACACTAGATTTCAAAAACAGGAAATAGCTAATGCTAAAACAGCTGAAATTAAAAAAGCCAACGATATTATTGCACAGGAGAAGGCCGATGCCGAAGCAGCAGAAGCACAAAGATTAGCGGATGAAGAAGCTATTGCGGAAGAAAACCGTCAACAAGAAAAAGAAGCAAGAATTGGAGCAGCTATTGTAACAGGAGGAGCTTCGTTAGTAGCTGAAGCTGTAGCTAAGGACCCTGTTAAAACAGGACTTGCTATAGCGACAGGAGGGGCTTCGTTAGTAACTGAAGCTGTTGTAAAAGACATAAAGCAAGGAAAACCACCATCTCCAAAAACCGTAGTTACAGTAGTAAAAGATATTTTTAAACGGAAAAAGAAGAAAAAATAATATTGGTAACTGATTACAATAGATTACGTATTATTTCTTAATCTAATATTTATAATAGATTAAGGAAGATTACTATTATGCCCATAAAAGATTACAAAAATTCAGACGAGATTCTAAAATCCAAGACGCCAACAACAGGTGAGTGGATTAAAAGTGCTGACAAGTCTTTATTAGAGTTACAGTTTGAAACAAAGAACGTTAAATTTGGGGAGAGCAAAACTGACCAAGTTGAATTGCACGTTTACGACCTTGCCGGAAATAAACTTGCTAGTAATCACGATGTAGAGGATTGGAAAAAATCAAAACCGGAACTAGACGGTACTACACCGGAACCAAGAGTATTTTTAGACCCACATAAGAATTTACGTGATTTAGGATTTAAACGTGGAGAATATAAGTTTGTATATAATCTTATAAGACCATTAGTTAGTAAGTACAATTCACAACAACAAATATTCCTAAAAGAAATTAAGGCCAATAAAAAAGAACTAATATTGGCCACTAATATTGTCGAAAACGGAAACAAAGACATAGACGAACAATATGATAAGTTACTTGCTAACATCGATAAATTCTTTAATATTCAGAAACGTTTTAATGATGTAAAAACAAATTTCGATAGTACACAACTAAAAACTATTACGTCAACTGATAACAAAGCTTTATCCGATAAACTAGATAACATTCGTGGTATTACTGATATTACAATAATACAAAAAGATATTGATAGAGATGTTTATTTACAAAAATTAGTAGATGATACTATCAACTTACGTAGTAATACATTTCAACACCCAGATAACAATATACTAAAAAACTTTAATTCCGACGAAGAATTACTGTATTATTATATACACGAAATGCCAAATGAAAAAATGGCAAGTCTACGTGAAGAAGTTTATACAACTAAGGTTAATGGTAAAGTTGTTAACGTTCCAACAGGTATTGACAATGAAGTAAACATTACAGTAACGGACAACGTAGAACTTATAAAATCTAAAAATGCAGAGTTAAAAGAAATAATAAAGAAATTTCTTACAGACGAAGATTATAAACATTTAACTGACGTTGACAGAGATGTTATACGAACACATATAATTAAAGTAAGTAAATTAAGAAAAACTCCGTACGACCAATGGATTGGTGATGGACTTAGTGATAATATTATTAATAAATTAACTACAAAAATAACTAGTTTAATAGATATTAATGAAAAGAAAATTGAAGGTCTCGAAATAAAAAAAATAGCTTTAGGTGACGATGAAGCTAGTAATGGTAAAGCTACTAAAGAGATTGATGAAAATATACAAAAATATAAAAACATTATTCGGGACTTACGTCAAATTGAACAAGCGTATCAAAGTAGATTTACTAATATTTCAAATGAAGAGTTGGAAGAACTACTTGAAGAATCTCGTGACGCTATACGTGATAAAATAACAGAAAATACAGTAGAGTTAACCAACGATGACTTTGAATACATAGTTCAGCCACAAGATGGATACTTTGAATTTTTTGAACTAAACTTCACTAACAACGTTATTTTAAAAGTTATAAACATAGCCCGTATATCGGATAATGAAATAGCAGTTAAGTTATATGACGACATACCTAACACAATAGTTGAAAAACAATTATGTTGGGTACAGAAGTATATAATGCAACCTTACATAGATAACATTATATTAATACCCGAATCTGACTCTGGTATTGACAATACTTTACGTGGACCAAACTTTATCATAGAAACCAATGATTTAGACAGTAAAGAAACAGATTTCCAAAGTTGGAATGAATTACTAGGTACCAACGCAAACACATCACAACAGGTAATTGATAGTTATTTTAGTGGTAGTGGAATGGGCGATGTTAAATTAAACATTAACTATTGTGAATTTGAAAACTTTGTGCACTTTGGTAGTGCTGTTGAACGTGTAAAGAATTTCCATTACAAAATGGAACTCATCGAGTTCTACGATGCTAGATTAAATACATTAAATTCAGCTTCACTTAGTGGTTCTGTAGTAACGAACGTAACCGATACGATTACTAAAAGAAATTCTGTTATATCCGGCTTTGACGATTTTGAAAACTTTCTATACTTTAGTTCAGGTTCTCAAGAGTTAAGTACGTTTACTAGTTGTAGCGTTGACCCTTGGCCAAAAGACGGAGACCCGGTATCAGCACCACCACTTACTTGGTTAGAAGCTCAACAACAATGGGTAAATACAAATATATTGTGGTCTCAAGGGGCTACAACAACACTATCAGGACCAAACGAATTACCATATGAACAGTTATCAACTTCCAATGTTGCGTCAATAACTTGGTATCAAAATACATTAAATTTAGCTTCTGATTACGACAGAGAGAATCCACACGCTCTATACAGAACAATACCTGACCACATAAGACAAGATTCGGATAACGACCAATATGAATTGTTTGTTAATATGGTTGCACAACATTTTGATATAATGTGGACATACATTAATCAAATGACTGCCGTACATTCACACGAGGAAAATCCTAAAGAAGGTATTTCTGATGATTTAATATATGATGTTGCTAAGTCAATGGGGTGGAATTTAGCAAATGGAAACTATGACGCTAAATTATGGGAATATACTTTAGGAACGGATGAATCCGGAGCAACCCAAACGTCAGGAAGCTTTATGACATCTAAGTCAAAAGAACAAACTACCAAAGAAATTTGGAGAAGACAACTTAACAACCTACCTTACTTACTAAAAACAAAAGGTACTGAACGTAGTGTTAGAGCACTAGTTGCTTGTTATGGTGTACCACAAAGTATATTAACAGTACGTGAATATGGTGGACCAAGTAAACAAAACAAAAGACCGACATACAACAAAACACAATTTGATTACGCTGTAAACTTAAACGGAGGTCGTCATATAAAAACGGAATGGGCACCTGTTGCTAGCACAGGTTCTTCATATACATATCCAGATGCGTTAACATTAAGATTTAAAACACACTTAGACGACAAGGATGAATTTAATTATGGTGTATATGGAAAACATACTTTATTTCAAGTTGGGTCCGGTAGTGATACACAATTCTTTGTAGAATTAGAACCAACTAGTTCTAGAGGACAAGCCAACGTACATTTCTATTTATCCGGAAGTGGTGGGTATGCTACTGCAAGTATATTAGACGAATGTATATTTGACGATGACTTTACAAGCATATTAATACAACGTAACGTAGAAACAGACAACGACGCAGTTGATAATAATTACAGCTTTTTTGTTAAGAAACAAAAATGGGGTAAACTAACAATTAACGCTAGTGCAAGTTTACCTTTAGATATTCCTACATCAGGAAGTTATAATGATAGTTGGACAACGTCAGGAAGTATGTATTTAGGATTAGGTGATAATCCTAGTAATACAACATACTTTACCGGGTCAGCACAAGAATTACGTTATTGGACTGTTCCACTAGACGAAGTTATATTTAACAACCACGTAACATCTGTAGGTAGTTACAATTCAAATACAGCAACAGGAAGTTTCAACGATTTACAAACTAGATTCAATTTAACCAATAAAATTGATATAAGTGCTACAGCTTACATTAGTTCAAGTCACCCAGATCAAACACACCAAACATTTGAAAATGGAGATCAAATGGTTGCTACATTTGAAGGAAATTGGACAACTGATAATTGGTATGCGTTTGACGAAACACAATATATTGAAGGACCTAGTTTAGGAGGAAACAATTTATATTCTGATAAAATTAGAATTGAAGATTCAAGTTTACGTGGTGGACTAAGTCCTAGTGCTAGACAAGAAGTTAGTGCATTTGACAGTGCTCCGTTAGACAGTAAACGTTTAGGTGTTTATTTTTCACCTCAATCAATTATCAATGACGACATATTTAGACAGATGGGATTCTTTGAAATTGATGATTATATTGGAAGTCCAGCAGATTTTTATAGTCCTAGTTATCCCGAACTTAAAGACATATCACAGGAATATTGGAAAAAATACGCCAACAAAAACGATGTAGCAGAATACATTAGATTGTTTAGTGTATATGATTTTACAATGTTTCAACAGATAAAACAATTACTTCCAGCACGTTCAAATGCTATTACAGGATTGGTAATTGAACCAAATATATTGGAAAGAAACAAGGTTGTAACTGCTCCTAGAATAATTAAAAAAGAGTTAGACTACGACGTATTGTTAGATGATAACGACCCTGTTTTAGTTGGGGAAGAAACAACACATAAAGGTGACATTGAAAAAACTGACGATACATTATCCGGTACTAAAAATGATTATGAAGGTACTGTAGAAGGGTCTGAAGTTGTAATCGAGTCAGAAAAAACAGATTACAAAGCATTAATTGACGATTCAATAGTACAACTAGAATCAGAGAAAACAGATTACGTTTCCGTTATTGATATGGAATACGATAATCTTCCTGTGCAAGAAGATAAAAACGAAACGTTTACAACAGACGCAACTACAAACGAAACAACAACGGTAACAGATTTTGATTATCACAATACAAAAGGCGTAATTGATTTACCAGACGAAGAAATAATTGAGGGAACTGTTAGTAACGAGGATTCATTGATACAATGGAAAGACTTTAGTAAAGGAACTGTTTACTGTCACGAATATCTATTAATTGACCCAACAGCACCATATACATCTCCAATAGTAAATACAGGAAATCGTTATCCTCAACAAGTTTCCCAATCCGTGGATGTATCACTTATTGATTGGTCCGATACAGACAACTTAATTGGTAATACAGGTAATTATACAAATAGTCAACTAGAATTCCCAACAGTCGGTTCAGAGAAACTTATTATTTCAGATTTAGGAATAAATCTTTCGGAAACCGCTACTATCAAAGGTATCGAAGTTACATTATATAAACAAATAAGACAAATTGGTGGTACTTCTGGCACTATACAAGACGCGGAAGTTAAACTCACACTTACAGGTCCAACGGGGTCTGCTGTAGGAGTAGGGAACGATAAGTCTTCTTTAGATAATTGGTCAGAAGCTTCTCCTGAATATACGACATACGGAGGACCATCTGATACTTGGGGATTAACACTAACTAGAAATGATATTGTTAGTAGTAGTTTTGGATTAAGTTTACAAGCTACGGGTAGTGGAACAGGTGGAGATATTACTCAAGCACGAGTACTTACAGCAGGGTTTAAAATCTATTATACAGTAGACACAATTCAATCAACAGGTAGCACACCACCTTGGGAATGTCAACCAACTGAAAGTTACATTGGTAATTCCCGAGAATATGGTGATGCTATAATAGACGGATATTGGGTACACGAAGAAACTGATTGGACAATTCCTACAAGTGGAAGTACGTATAGTAGTAGTGCTACTGATTGGAATATTCCAAGTGGTGGTTTATTTCCTGTCACGTCAAGTGGAACAAACCAAGTTACATATACTTCTGTATTTAGTAATTATGGATTTAATATAGATGAAGCACCTACATATTTTAATGCACCTTATAATTCTGTTGTTCGTGGATTAGTGACGAGAGTTAATAGACAAGCCGCTGTTAATGACGGTGATTATGTTGTTGATAAATCCATAACAATCGGAACATCTTTAACCTCACATACAGGTACCAATTTATCTTCTAGTAACTCCCATAATGATACAACCGAAGATTTTCCAAATACCACAGGTACTAGTGGAAGTATTGGTGAAGCACAATGGGTCAACAATCATAATGTGACCAATAGCCTACTTACATTTGCCGCGGCAACTACCTCCTCTCTTGGTGCAGGGGATACTGAATGGTTAGTATCTGGTGGATATGGGTTTGATATTCCGGATCACGCTACTATAAACGGCATAGAAGTTTCGTTTCGTCGGACAGCTGAGTATATCGGGTCTACTCATAGTAGAGTTAGTGGGTCCAGGATGAGTTTAACTAAAACATCCGGAAGTGTTACTCCATTTGTAGGAACAGTACATTCAAGTAGTGTCGGAAATTTGAATTGGTCAGTAACTGCAGTATTAGATCCTAGGACGTATGTAACAGAAACTTTTGGTAGTTCAACTGATACTTGGGGTACAACGTGGATACCTAGTGATATAAACAGTAGTGATTTTGGTACTTATTTTAAATGTTACCTAGAGGCTACCACAACAGCGACCGTGAGTGCACTTGTACAATGGTTTAACGTAAAAGTTTACTATACATATTTAGGTTGGGAAACTTCAGCAACGCAAGTCGTGTACGGTACAAATAGTGATAAATGGGGTCAATCCTTTACACTAAGTGATATCAACAGTAACAATTTCAATTTCAAAGTACAAGCAACAATTTCTGGAAGTAACACAGCTACAATTAACAACGTAGAAACAAAAGTATTCTATAGTTATTATGTAACAGGTAGTAACTCACAAGTTCAAGAATATTTACCACTTGGAATTGAAAATCATAGATATAATGGTTGTAAGGTAACTAGTCCGGACTTCAACGAACCAAGTAAAGATACGAGTGATAAAGGACCTGTGGTTGAAACAACCGCTGCGAATCCAAATGGGTTAATACTAAGAAGAAAAACAGCAACACGTGGTAATTTAGAGATTGGAGAGTCTCCAATTAAACTTAGAAACCGGAGTTAATAATATTAAAAATAATAAAATCGTATATTTATTAATGAACAATAAATTTTTTAAATAGGAATAAAATGGGATATCTTAATAACACATCAGTCACAATCGATGCAATTCTTACCAACAAAGGAAGAGAATTGCTAGCAATGGGTAGAGACGAATTTCAAATTACTCAATTTGCATTGTCAGACGACGAAATAGATTATGATTTATGGAATCCAGCACATACACTCGGAACTGCATACTATGGTTCGGTAATAGAAAACTTACCAATGATAGAAGCTTTACCAGACGAAACACAAATGATGAAATACAAATTGGTAACACTTCCAAAGAAAACGGCAAGAATTCCAATTATTGAACTAGACTCAAGTGCTATTACATTACGTACAGGTGGACAAACAGCAATCGTTAAACCAAGTACACCAACGTTTGAAAATGGTAATGCAACACTAGGTTACACTGCAATTCTGTCAAACAGTGAAGTAGCACAATTAAGAGTTGCTCCAGGTGGTAGAGTTAATAGTGGAGTAAGTCCATCAACACCAAGATTTTTAGGAGATAATGATTCTCCACAAAGTATTGCAGTAACGGGAAGAGAATTCCAAATAATTGCCAATACACAAATTAAAGCAAATGCAACGGCAACGTTAACTGTTATTGGAAACGAAACCGGTGGTAGAAAACAAATTACGGTAACGGTACTTAAAGCTCAAAACTTTCAGAACCAACAAGGTGCCAAACAACGACCAATATTTTAATTAGGTAAAATAACAATTAAAGAACAAGAATAACTATGGGACTAAATAGAAGAAGATCAACCCCACCTGTACCAAGACAAGCCAACGCATTGGTGGAAGCTGACTTTGCTGCTGCTGTGGAAAGAAGAGCAGAAGATATTGCACAACGTTTACTAAGAGAACGTTTAGCAGATTTACGTAGAGTAAATACAGGTAGAGTGTTTACTAAATTTGACACATTAAATGATGTAGTTGCAAATCAAAAGGAAGTAGTAACTCGTGGTCTATGGACAGGTGATAAAGGAGTTCTTTGGAACTTTTATACATCTTCAGTACAAACATCAACACAAAAAACATACTACTATGAAATATGGAATAGTGGTTCTTCTGAGTGTGGTGCCGAACCACAATTTTCCGTAACTTGGGGACATAGACTAGGTTCCGGTTCTGATTTTAGTGGAAATGATGCAGACAGTCCATCTCGAGCAATATACAGTCAATATCGACTATTGTTACTTGAACCAGACGATACTACATTTACATTTGCCAACAACACAAATAGTGATAGTGTATATGTTATCAACTTCAATAGAGCAAGACTAAGACAAAAACTTGATCCGGGTAATTGGGAAATTTGGTTAGCTGAACTTACGGGTTCAGGATATTCCAATGCATCATTTACAGGTTCGGGAGAACAAGTTGTTGTTTCCGGAACAGGTGCATACGTTAAAATAATAGATGACTCAGGAGATACCAACGAAGAGAAACAAGGAAATGCTGGACGTGTTCATAACGTAGTATCAGGTTCAATAACTGACGGAATTTACAAAACAGGAGGAACAGACCCTGTTTATTACGGACTAAGTTATCCTGATATGGGTATGATTGTATTAAACGCTGATACGTTAAATGCAAATGTAGGTTTCAATACGTGTACGAGTTCAGATGACAACGGAAACAATGCATTCAAATTATACGCTGCCATTAGTGGTGGAGGTGTAATTGGAAAAGATAGTGGAGAAGAAGATTCTGGTTTCCTAGCTAGAAACAGCGAAACAGTTACATCAACATTTTACTTCTGTAGAATTAAAAACGCAGAGTACAACTTTTCAAACAATCCAACATTTGTAACAGGTGGAATTGGAGAGTTCAGTCAACCTCAATTTATTGGTGACCCTAAAGTTTATGTAGCAACTGTTGGTTTATACAACGATAGACAAGAATTGTTAGCTGTTGCTAAAACAAGTAAACCGATATTGAAATCATTTGTTAATGAGGTCACGATGCGGGTAAAACTCGATTTTTAGAGTTAACTATTAGTGTTAAATTAGAACATATAAATTTAAAAACCTTATACTTATTTGTATAGGGTTTTTTTATGAGTAAAATTAAATGTAAGATTTGTAATGAGGAAAAAGGTTCACAAGCCTTTGGTGCTCACGTTAAACGTATTCACAACGTAGAATTTAAAGATTATTTGGAACAACATTACGACACAACACCAACAGATTTTCCGAGATACGGTAGATGTGGTGTATGTAACGTATTAACAAAAAAGAATGGTAAAACATATATTGCTTGTTGTACAGAACATTCGGGTATATTAAAAAGTGAATATTCCAAAGGACGTAAAGCTTGGAATGAAGGACTTACTAAAGATACTAATGAGTCCCTTAATAAAATGTCACAAACACGTAAAAAACAAGGTAACTTTAAAGAAGGTTTTAAATTTACAGACGAATCAAAACAGAAAATGTCAACAACTCGGATAACTAAAGGTTTATCAAAAGGTAAAAATAATCCTATGTTCGGTAAAACACATACACCAGAAGCAGTCCGTAAAATATTCAATCATCGGAAAATGAATAAACTTGAACAGTTAGTTGCAGACACATTAGATGCTAATAACATAGAATATTACTTTCAGTTTTTTATTACAGAAAACGATGTATGTAAATCATATGATTTTAAACTAAAAGGTCAAAACATTATTATAGAAGTCGATGGTGATTTTTGGCACGGAAATCCTAAACAAAACAATCATTGGAAAGACGTTGACAAAGTACAAGACAATGATAAACTAAAAACTAAATTAGCAGAAGACCGTGGGTTTACTTTATTAAGGTTTTGGGAATCTGACATTAAAAATAATCCAAACATCATATTAGAACATATCTAATTCCTATTAAGGTTTGGGTTTTTTTGTATAAATTCAAAAATCAACTATTTATAACAGTATGGGACATTCACTAGTATTTAAACATATTCCGCCTGATGATATAAACTTGACTCCGTTTTATACATTTAAAAAATGGACAAGTACACATACCAACTTCACAAGTAGTTTTGGTATTAAAATTAAACGTGCAATATTAGATGAAGATTGGCGTAAAGATCAGTACCCTGATGGATTTGCTACTAATTACCCAAATCCAGATGGTAGTGACCAAAAAACGTTATGGTACAATCTTAATGGTATGTATTACAAAGACGGTAAAAGTAATTTGGATATAGAATATTCGGCTTACATATTACGTAACATACACGCTACTGCTAGTTATGTACAAATACCACAACAATACATAGGTGAAGGAATAAAACTAAAGTCAGTCGATATAACAAACGGTAATATTAATCTAAAAGATGATGGATTTGGAAACATATACGATACAGGACTAGACACAGGTAGTATGATTGAATCTGATTATCTATTGGGATATTGGGGATTCAACGATAAATTCAAATACAATTCTCAACTATATAACAGGTCAAATGGAACAATAAAAAACATTTTACCTTACGATGACTTATCATATATTAACACTGACTTCAATCCAGGTATAACAACAACAGGTGCACAATCAGGTTCATCAGGATTAAAGGCAACATTAGCGGGTGATGGTTGTATGTACTTAAACGACCCCGAACTATTTAATTTTAAATATGATGAAGACTTTGCAATATCTTTATGGGTTGAATTACCTACAAATCAAACACAATTAACAGGTAGTTATAATTCAATAGTAAATAAGAGTGGAGACATATCTACAATATTTATTGACAAAAAAACTGATTTACAGCGTATTGGTTATACACCATACAATCAAGTAAAATACCCATACGATATTAAAATAGGAAATTCCAACGGAGCTAACAATGGTAAGATTGTTGTAAGTAGATGTGATGTAAATACTTGTCCGGAAATAGTAAGTAGTACTACACTCACGGGTTCACAGCATCACATATTATTTAATAAACTTGGGGAAACGTTAGAACTTTGGGTTGACGGTGTATTAGACGGGTCAACAACAGACACAACTGATGGTGGACTAAATAACAACACACACAACAACGCAATACTTACATTGGGAAGTAATGGGTATAATAGAGGTGGATTAGTTGGGAGTTTAGATGAGGCAAGAATATACAAAAAAGGGTTAGTAGAAGCAGAAATAAAAAGTTTATCTAACAACGATTATGTAACCGGTTCAGCTTATAATACAGCTATTGTAGGTAATGTATTTTACCCACAAGGTACAATGGTAATATCAGACCCTAGACCAAAATATCAAAATGTGTTATTGGGTAACGACTTTGACTATACAAGTTCTGTAGACGATAACTTTACACTACAATATAGAAGTACGTTAAAAATGACGGAAAACGAGGTTGTATGTCGTGTATCAGCTGGAGAGTTTAATTTTACAAGTAATCCAACAATTAGAGAATATAACGACTTGAATTCAGAATTTACCAAAGACTTTGTGTCCGGAAGTGATTGGCACCCGTATGTTTCCACTATTGGATTATATGATGAATATGGTAGAATGTTAGCTGTTGGTAAAACAGCACAAGCAACACCATTGTTAGATAATATCGAAACAACATTTATAGTTAGATACGACGAATAAAAAATAATAAATAAGTTATGAGTCATTGGATAATGGATGGTAAACCTTTTACAGAGGTACCAGACAAAGCATTTGGATTTGTATATCAAATCACAAATACAAAAACAGGTAAGAAATACTTAGGTAGAAAACAATTTACATCTACCCGAAGAAAGCCGTTAACAAAAACACAAAAGAAAGCAGGTCGTGTAAAACGAACTGTTATTAAATCAGATTCCGGATGGGGGTCGTACACAGGTAGTAACAAACCATTAAACGAAGATATTAAAAATAAAGGTAAAGATATTTTTTTATTTGAAATATTAGTTGTATGTTATACTAGAGGTCAATTGAATTATTGTGAGGAAAATTTACAACATTTATTTCAAGTAGTGTTCGATGATACCTACTATAATGATTCTGTTGGTTCCGGAAAATGGATGACGGTTAAGTTATCTAGTGACGTGAAAAAAACACTAATAGATATTAGAAAGAAAATAGACAAATCCCTTTGAATATCCAATTAAATGTTGTATATTATTAGTTATGAATGTACGAATACTCCAACTAGTAGAAACAATTATAGGACAAGGTTCTAAAAAAACTGATAGTAATTATGCATTCTATTGTCCGTTCTGTAATCACAGAAAGAAGAAACTTGAGATAAATTTAGAAACAACAGAACAAGGAGAAAACTTCTGGCATTGTTGGACTTGTGATAGTAAAGGTAAAACATTAATATCATTCTTCCGACGATTAAAGGTTGGACAGAATAAGTTTGAAAAACTTAACAAACTGTTAGGTAATACGTTTACAACTAAAAAAGTAACCACGTACATTGACCAAGAATTACCTAAAGAATATGAACCACTATGGATACAGAAAGACCACCCGGAATGGTTAAACGCAATTAGTTATTTAATACGTGATAGAAAACTGACACGTGAAGATATCCTAAAATATAGAATAGGTTATTGTGCAAATGGGTTATATGCACGTAAAATAATAATACCAAGTTACGACGAGAATGGGGAACTAAACTTCTTTACAGGACGTAGTTATTATGATGAAGATTACAAACACAAAAATCCAAAGTGGAGTAAAGATGTAGTTGGATTTGGATTGTTTGTAAATTGGAAATTACCGATTGTTTTATGTGAAGGTCCTATGGATGCCATAACCATAAAACGTAATGCCATTCCATTATTTGGTAAGATTGTACTAGATAAAATAAAACTACAAATTGTAGAACAGAAAGTTAAACAAGTGTACATAGCACTAGATAGTGATGCTCTTAAAAAGGCGTTAGAAATGGTTGAATACTTTATGAACCACGGAATACAAGTTCATTTGGTAAATATGGACGATAAAGACCCAAATGAAATGGGATTTGAGAATATAACAAAATTAATTAAAAATACACCACCTATTAACTTCGCTAAACTGATGGAGTTAAAATTATTTGCATTATGACATATACAGTTAGTACATTAAATATTGGTAGAATTAAACGAATAAAAAGATTACGACATCAAGTTCATATAGATTTATCTTTATGGGCACATTCTGTTACAACACTATATAAAAAGTTTCCAATAATAGGATGGATACCATTTAAAACAACAAATCATTTTCACGAAAACGACCCAACAAAATAATTATGAAAATAGACATAGGAATTGACAAAATCGACCGAGTGTTCCACCTTGCCGATATCCACATAAGAACTTTAAGACGACACAAAGAATACAGACAAGTATTTGAACGTACATATGATTCTATACGTAAACAATTAACACCTAATTCAGTGATATATGTTGCTGGAGATTTAGTACATTCTAAATTAGACTTGAGTCCTGAATGTGTTAATATGTTACAAGACTTTTTACGTAGTTTAGCTGATATATGTCCTACACTTGTTATTGCAGGTAATCATGATTGTAACTTAAATAATACAAGTCGTTTGGATAGTATTACACCTACAATAAATGGGTTAAATCATAAAAACTTACATTATTTAAAAGATAGTGGAATATATGATATAGCAGGAATTGATTGGGTATTAATGTCTGTTTGGGACTTACCTGAAGACTTTATTACATCCGATAAATGTACACAAGATTTCAAAATAGCACTACATCACGGAGCAGTACATAAATCTCAAAACGACATTGGTTATGTAATTACAAACGAACACGTAACCATTGATAGATTCAAAGGATATGATTTAACATTGTTAGGTGATATTCATAAGAGGCAGTTTTTAGACGAAGGTAAAATCATTCATTATGCTGGGTCATTAATACAACAAAATCACGGCGAGATATTATCACACGGATATACAGTTTGGAATTTGCCTAGTAAAAAATCTACGTATGTTGAAGTACCTAATGATTACGGATATGTTACAATTAATGTAAACAACGGAAAAATAACAGAAACAACAACTATACCACCTAAACCACGTATTCGACTAAAAATTGAAGATACAAACGCATCTGATATTAAGAAATTATTATCAATTGTAAAACAGAAATATAAAGTACAAGATGTTTCATTACAACGTATTAATTCAATAAGTTCCGATGAAGGAGAAGATAAAATTCAGTTAGGGGATATACGAGATACCGAATATCAAAATACACTAATAACTCAATACATTGATAATAAATATCCGGGTACATCAGACGTAATATTGGACCATATTAGACACATTAATAGAACCACAAACAGTAAAATTTCACAATCCGAATCTGCTAAAAATATTACGTGGAAACCTAAACTATTTGAATTTGAGAATATGTTTAGTTACGGAGAAAACAATAAAGTTGATTTTAGTAATATGCAAGGAACGTATGGACTATTTGCTCCTAACGCTGCGGGTAAATCCGCTATGTTGGATGCATTAACATATTGTATATTTGACAAGTGTTCACGTAGCACTAAAGGAACCCACGTAATAAATAATAAAAAGTCAGGATACAAATGTAAATTTAATTTTGAAATAAAAGGAATTGATTATTTTATAGAACGAGTTGCTAGTAAATCTAAAAATGGAACCGTTAAAGTAATTGTCGATTTTTGGAGAATAATAGACGGGCAACGTGAATCGTTGAACGGAGAAGCACGTGATGATACCAACAAAGAAATTCGTAAGTTCTTGGGACAGTACGATGACTTTATATTAACGGCGTTATCACTCCAAAACAACAATACAGGGTTTATTGATATGAAACAAAGTAGTAGAAAAGATCTACTAAGTAAGTTTCTAGACATTGGAGTATTTGAAGATTTATATCAAATAGCTAATGCTGAAATACGTGAAGTTGCAGTACTACTTAAAAAACTAAAGAAAGAAGATTTCAGTACCAAGTTGGCTGAAAATGAAACGGATTACAAAACATCTACAAGTGAATTAAAGGTACTTGAAAAGGAAATGCTTAATAAAAACCGTTTCATTGAAACCGTAACCGATGAACATAATAATTTACTAAAAAGGTTTATTACTCTAACTACAACAGCAACTGACATTGACCAATTAGAGAAAGATATGGCCGTTTTATTGGAAGCTGAAAGTTTATTAACAGATGAGGGTAAAAGACTGCGTAATGAATTAGAATTGATTAAATCAGAACTTGACCAATTTAAAGAAGCATTACCAACACAAGAACAACAAACTGAAATTAGGACAAATTATTCAAAAGTAATACATTGTGACGATTGTATTAAAGACTTACAAGAAGAAATTGATAAACTTGATATTACGATACAACACAACGAAAGTAAGTTAGAGAAACTTGAAGAACACGAGTATGATCCAAACTGTGAATATTGTGTAAATAACGTTTTTGTACAAGATGCTAAGGATACAGAAGGCGACTTGGTAGTTGATAAAGAATCATTGGCTACTTTATATAACCAACAAGAAAAGTTCATTGAGCAAAAAAATAACTTACCTTACGCTGTTACACAATTTGACGGATTAACTGAATTAATTGGACTTATTACAAGTAAAGAAACTGAACTAAATAGTACGGAACAAACATTAACATTATTAGTTTCTAAATTAGACAACGTAATAAAAGACGTTACAACCAACAAACGTGAACAACAAGAATATAGAGATAATGAGGAAGCTATAAAACATAATGAAAAGTTTCAAGGGATTGTTGACCAAAAGAAACAATTGATGGAAAATGTGAAAACGGAACGTGCAACACTTAATGGTAGTATAATATCGAAGTCCGGTGAGGTAAAGATTTATGAAAAAACTAAACAAGATATAGTCGACAAGCTTGAGGAGTTATCACAATTAGAAACACAATACGAAGCATACGAAATATACCTAAAATCGATAAAACGTGATGGCGTACCTTATACATTAATGTCAACTGCGTTACCACGTATTGAACAAGAAGTAAATAACATATTAACACAATTAACTGATTTTACTGTTATGTTTCAAACAGATGGTAAAAACATTAATGCTTACATTGTGTACGATGAAAACAACTTTTGGCTACTAGAACTTACAAGTGGAATGGAAAAGTTTATATCAAGTTTAGCTATTAGACACGCATTAACATCAGTTAGTAATCTACCACGTCCAAACTTTCTAGCAATAGACGAAGGCTTGGGAAACTTAGATTCTACAATGCTAAACCAAATGTTTTTGATGTTGGATTATTTAAAGTCACAGTATGAATTTCTTATAATGATCAGTCATATTGATGCAACACGTGATATGGTCGATCACCAAATAAATATTCATAAAGCAAATGGATTTTCTAACATTTCTTATTCTTAACTATTTATATGTGATAAATAAGGAAACCACATATGATTCACAAAATAAGAAAGTTTGATGGCTTAAACGAATTACCCGTTTTAATTGAAGACGAAACAACGTTATCACCAGATTACTTTGATGTTACATATTTACCAAAAACATTACACGCAGGTAAAAATCTAGTTCGTTTAAAAGCAAACGATGAAACTTTAAAAATTGGCAGTGCGTTGTTAATTGAGATACTAGATTTCAATGGTGACCCTATATATTACGAAGTTGCTGATTATCTGTATGAAGATAATTCACGTATAATTGCATTGTGGATTTACGAGGATACTCCTCCGGGTGAAGCTATCCTTACTATTATGGGTGAAGTGGATGAGTTTGAAGGAAACCCGATTCCAGACGAATACAAAAATTTACCAAATGTTAGATGGAAAGGTTACTTTACAGTAGACAATACAAAACGAAACGATTCTGAAATTATTTTTACTGACAGTAATAAACCTGTACTAACATTAGAAGAAAAGATAAGACCTTATTTAGACAGGAGTTATGAAACAACTCAATTTGTTACACAATCTACAGGAACAATTGATTATGAA
>Ga0255048_10000308_pt1 | contig 38232 bp, 42 predicted proteins | sample JV7_2_2_MG_FD_183619 | JGI IMG/M metagenome (GOLD analysis project Ga0255048, IMG submission 183619) | Seawater microbial communities from Jervis Inlet, British Columbia, Canada - JV7_2_2 | ecosystem: Environmental > Aquatic > Marine > Inlet | place: Canada: British Columbia | collected 2016-10-06
TGCCAAGTTTTTCGGAGAACATAGAAAACAAAAGATACATGGATGCCTTGTATCAAACGATGGGCGTTCTGGGGGATGCTGCTTATGCTTCTGCTCCATTTACAGGACCAGCAGGGGTCATAGTAGGAACAACATTAAAAGGCGTTGGAGCTGCTGGTAAAGCAAGTAAATCAAAAGGAATTGCATCTTTGTCTGAACAAGCAGACTTGGTTAATAAGTATGCAAGAGATGAGAACTTTGTTTCGCCCACTATTGAGACTTTGATAAATAGAGCACCTAAAGACTTAAAAGGAAAACAGATTACAGAGTGGGTTAATGCTTCTGCAAACAAAGGAGTGAAACCAAAAGAGCTTGAATATTTAGGTATTGATGAATTTATTGAAGCAAATCCAAACGCAAGCATTGATGAAGTTGTGCGTGGGGTTAGTGATAATCAAATAAAGATTAGAAAAAATGTTATATCAGGTGATGACAGTCCAGTATTAGAATTTTTAGAAAGCACTCCCGATACCGATCCTTTGGATGGCTCAAATTTTTGGCAGTATAAAACCTATGATTATTTATATGATATTGAAAAAAACGATTCAGAAATACAAAAAGAATTACTAGATCATTACAATGAAGCATGGGATGTAAACAAAAAATCTTGGGATGAAGTGCCAGAAACAATGCATGAAGAGATTGCTGATTCATTGGCTAAACAAGAGTATCGAAACAATCCATACGAGATGATTGAAACTGCTGATTCAACTTTTAATACCTTTGCTTTAGGAAATGAAGATGTTGGCTATAGCATTTTCGTTGATGGAAAAAGAATGGATACTCCATCTGTTCCTTACAGTAACACAGAAGCTAGGATTCAATTGCGAGATTCAATGTCCAGAGAAGGATATGATTTTGGCAGAATAGACGGCGAAGAAGATATTTACAGTGATATTCAATATAAGTCATACATAGATGAAAATTTACCCGGCGGTGAAAACTATAGGGAAGTTGTATTTAATTGGGAAAATGTTCCAGAAAATGTAGGGGGCATGAATTATTCGAGTCATTTTGATGATGAAAACCAAATTGCACACGCATTAGTAAGGGATCGAACTTTAGAAAATGGTTCTAGCAGTTTGCACATTGATGAGCTTCAGTCTGATTTACATAAAGAAGGATCAAGGTATGGATATATTCCTTCATCAAAACAAAAAACAAAAACCCTTAATAAAATCAATGATATCTTAAAGGACACGCCTTACTCTTATGAACAGACGGGCACAATGACCGGTATAAAAAAACCAAATCCTGATGTTGAGGTTTCTTTTGTTAAAGATCATGATTTTGCAAATACTGCTATGATTAAGGACTTGTTAAAAGATATTGATAATGATTATGATCGGGTAAAAGGTTTGATGGAATTTGGAAAAATTCTCTCAAAAGATAAAACTACAAAATTTTTATTAGAAAAGGATAGAGCAGGACTTATAACACATAGACAATACTATCTTGAGCATAAAGAAGCCTTTGATTTTATTAGAGATGTTGGCGTTGATAAAGCAAGAAAAATTTCTAAAGAACTAAGCACAATAAACCCAGACAGAGCAGTTCCTAACTACCCATTCAAAGACGATTGGTACAATATGGGGATAAAAAGTTTATTGGTTGATGCAATTGATGAAGGCAAAGATGCAATTTCTATTTCTACTTCTGCCGCTATGAAAGACAGATACAGTGATCGATACCACAAGTTTTATGAAATGCTGTATGATAAGAAGATACCTTCTGCGATGCAGAAACTGGCTAAGAAATATGGTGGCGAGTTTGAAAAAGGAAGTTTAGATATTGATAATACATTTGGTTTAGGAACAGAAAAATTTTTAGCTGCACCAGAGACAGGCTTAGATAGGAGAAGAAATCTGATCAAGTCTAACATCATAAAAATTACCCCAGAAATGAGAGAAAAAGTTTTAAAAGAGGGGATTTCAACTTTTTCTGCGGGCGGAGTAATTGGTAATTTTCCTTCTCGTTTAGCAAAAATATAATTAATGGATTACTATGGCAATTGAAAGAACAACACCAGCAACACCGATAGAAGGTGAGTTAGAAGCAAGCGTTGAGATAGATATTATTGAGCCTAATGGTGCAATGATGACTGAAGATGGTGGAATGATTATTGATTTTGATCCCAATGCTTTTGATCCAAGCGGTGATTTTTTTGCAAACCTAGCAGAAGAGATATCTGAAGATGATCTCCAAATGTTAGCAACAGAGCTTGTTGGTCAGTATCAAGGTGATAGAGATTCTAGGAATGACTGGGAAGAAACTTATATAAAAGGTTTGGATCAATTAGGACTAAAGATTGAAGATCGAACTCTACCTTGGCCCGGAGCGTGTGGTGTTTTTCACCCAATGCTTACAGAGGCTGTGGTTCGATTTCAAAGTCAGGCAGTTGGTGAGATATTTCCAGCTTCAGGACCAGTAAATACTAAAATATTTGGCAAGGTTACTCCTGAAAAAGAACAACAATCAAAAAGAGTTCAGGAATATATGAACTACTTATTGACTGATAGAATGACTGAATACCGAACTGAGACTGAAAAACTTTTGTTTTCTTTGCCATTAGCGGGTTCAGCATTTAGAAAAGTTTATTACGATCCAAACATGGATAGACCATGTGCGATTTTTGTTCCTGCTGAAGATTTTATTGTGTCTTATGGCGCAACCGATCTTCAAATGGCAGAACGATCTACACACATTATGAAAAAGAATGCGAATGATGTGCGTAAATTACAGGTATCAGGTTTTTATAGAGACATTGACTTGCCTGATCCATCGCCCGATCCAGATGATATTCGTAAAAAATACGATGAATTAACAGGCGATAGCTCAACTTATGACTTCGATAATCGTTATACGCTGTTAGAAATGATGGTGAACTTAGATTTACAAGGCTTTGAAGATACTGATGAGGAAGGAAACGAGACAGGCATTGCATTGCCTTATGTAGTTACCATTGATGTTTCAAGCAATAGCATCTTATCAATTCGTAGAAATTGGTATGAGGAAGATAATAATCGCATGATGCGCCAACACTTTGCACATTATCAATATTTACCGGGTCTTGGGTTTTATGGATTTGGTTTAGTGCATTTAATTGGTGGATTGGCAAAATCTGCTACTTCTTTATTAAGACAGCTAGTAGATGCAGGAACACTATCGAACTTGCCGGGTGGTCTAAAGTCCAGAGGGCTTAGAATTAAAGGGGATGATACTCCAATTATGCCGGGTGAGTTTAGAGATGTAGATATTCCCGGTGGTGCAATTAGGGACAACATTACATTTCTTCCTTACAAAGAACCTTCAGCAACTCTTTATCAGTTGCTAGGAAACATTGTCGAAGAAGGAAGAAGGTTTACCAGTGCATCAGATTTGAATGTTAGTGACATGAACTCAGAAGCTCCAGTTGGAACAACACTGGCGATTCTTGAAAGAAGTATGAAGGTTATGACTGCTATACAATCTAGGCTTCACGCTTCAATGAAACAAGAGTTTAATATCTTGGTTAATGTAATTAAAGACTTTACCTCTCCATCTTATCCTTATGAAGTTGATGCAGAGTCTGACATTAAAATGGAAGATTTTGATGACAGAATTGATGTGCAACCTGTTTCTGATCCAAATTCAGCAACAATGTCTCAAAGGATAATGCAGTATCAAGCAGCACTTCAGTTGGCTCAACAATCGCCACAGATTTATAATTTGCCTGAATTACACAGGCAGATGCTAGATACATTAGGCATTAGAGATGCAGACAAGATTGTTCCGCTAGGCGATGATGTAAAAGCTGCTGATCCAGTCAGTGAAAATATGAATATGATTAATGGAGAGCCAGTTAAAGCATTTGAATATCAGGATCAAGAAGCACACATTAGAGTTCATATGAGTGCTATACAAGACCCAGAGTTGGCACAAATGGGCGCAAACAACCCACAGGGTATGCAGTTACTACAAGCATCTTTAGAGTCTCATGTAAGAGAACATTTGGCATTTCAATATCGTAATGAGATTGAAAAAGAATTGGGCATTGAGCTTCCGCCATTGGGTGAGCCATTACCAGAAGATATTGAGAAACGATTGTCATCTATGGTTGCAGAAGCTGCGGAAAGATTATTGCAGAAAAATCAAAGAGAAGCGCAACAACAACAAATTCAAGAACAAATGCAAGACCCATTGGTTCAAGCAAAAATGCGTGAGCTTGATATTAAACAAGCTGAAGTTCAACGCAAGGCTCAAGCCGATATGGTTGACGCACAAGTTGATATGCAAAAATCTCAAAGTCGTGATGCTATTGAGCTTGAGAGAATTAGGTCGCAAGAAAAAATTGCTGATGCCAGTGTAAAACAAAAACTGGTTAGTGACGTAATTGATGCTCAAGTAGAGGGCGAAAAGATTGAAAGCGAAGAAGCAACCAAAGCTGCAGAGATTGCATCAAGGCTTGCATCTACTATAACATCAGGCAATACTAATGAGCAGTGATATGCTGATTGAAAAATTTAAGTCAAGAATACGAGACTTAATGAATGATAGGGCAGATAATATTGCTACAGGAAGTTGTACTAGTTTTGATGAATATAAACATCAATCTGGTGTGATCGAGGGCTTAGCCCTTGCAGAGCGTGAACTCTTAGATATAATCCAAGAATTAGAACGACTCTAAATCGGCATAGTGCCGCAAGGTAACTCGAAAACCTTTAATAATTTCGTGCAAAGAGGTGGTCATGAATACTGCTCTCGATATAGAGAAAGAAAAGAAAGAGGCAACACAGTTGCCAGAACCCACAGGATATAGAATCCTAATTGCAATCCCTGAAAAAGAAGATAAAACCGAAGGCGGTATTTTGAAAGCGGATGAAACCATTCGCAATGAAGAAGTAGCCACTATTACAGGTTTTGTTTTAAAAATGGGACCTGATTGTTACAAAGACGAATCACGTTTTCCTACTGGAGCTTGGTGTTCCAAAGGAGATTTTGTTGTGTTTCGTGCATTTAGTGGCACTCGAATTAAGATTCATGGGAAAGAATTTCGCATCATTAATGATGATAGTGTCGAAGCAGTGGTTGATGATCCCAGAGGGATAGAAAAAGTATGAGCGATACTAACGAAAACTCTACAATGAGTACAGAACAGAAATTTTTAGGTATTAAATCTAGGATTGGCTCTAAGCCAGATGAGGTTGTTGACTCTGAAAATGAAATTGATATTGAAATTGTCGATGATGTTGAAACAAAACCCGAAAAGAAAGAAAAGGTTTTTGCTGAAGATGTTAAAGACAAGCCAGTTGATGAAGAAATATTGAATGTTGATAAAGGCGTTCAAAAAAGAATTGATCAACTAACAGCAAAACACCACGAAGAAAGAAGGCAGAAAGAACAAGCTGCAAAACTTCGTGATGAAGCAATTAAATATGCACAGCAAATAAAGTCTGAAAATGATCGTTTAAGCCGATTGGTTAATGATGGTCAGCAATATCTTGGGAAACAAGCCGAAGAAAGAGCAGAGTTTGCTAAACAAGCTGCACAAGAAAGATATAAAAAAGCATACGAAGATGGAAATGCTGAACAAATTATGTCTGCTCAAGAGGCTTTAACTAGAGCAACTATGGATGCGGCTAGTGCTGAACAATTTAATGCAAGGATTCCAGAGGAAGAATTTGTCCCACAACAACAAGAACAGTTTGTTCCTCAACAACAAGTGCCACCAAGACCTGATGATAAAGCAATTTCATGGCAAGCAAAAAACCAATGGTTTGGTAATGATCCTGAAATGACTAGCTTTGCATATGGTGTGCATGAAAAATTAGTAAGAGAAGAAAACATTAATCCTGCTTCTGATGAATACTATGAAAGAATAGATTCAAGAATGAAGTCAGTATTTCCAGATTTCTTTGGGAGTCAAGAAAAAGAAGCTGTAAGCTCTAATTCCCAAAGTTCCGTGATTGCACCTGCTACACGCAATAATGGTGCAAAACCACGCAAAGTACAGCTTACAGCAACTCAAGTCGCCCTCGCAAAGCGTCTTGGGGTAACGCCAGAACAATATGCTAACCAATTGGTTAAGGATATGTCTGCAAATAACTAGAGGATATTTATATGTCTGAAGAGCGCACTCCAAGAGAGGAGTATAATCGAAAAACCACACAACGAAAGAAGTCGTGGTCACCACCAAATGTACTACCTGACCCTGAACCAGAGGAAGGATGGGTGTTTAGATGGGTTCGTACCAGCATGATTGGTAACCCAGATAACACTAATGTTTCCAGTAAGTTTAGAGAAGGCTGGGAGGTCGTCACTGCTGAGTCACAACCTAAGTTGAAAATACTTACGGATGAAAACTCACGCTGGGCAAATGAAGGTGCAATTGAAGTTGGTGGGTTATTATTATGTAAAGCCCCTGTTGAAATGGTTAGAGATCGTAAAGAATATTACGATAACATGGCTGATCAACAGATGAGTGGCATTGATAATAATTACCTTAGAGAAAATGATCCAAGAATGCCTATGCTTCAACCGGAAAGGCAGTCTAGGGTTACTTTCGGGAGTAACTCCAAGAAGTAATTTATTATTTCATGGGGTTATGAATTTTAACTTTGTGATGTAAATAGGGAGGCTATTATGCCTAGTAGTGCAACACCTTACGGTGCTATGCCACAAGCTGGACTTAGTTGTAATGGTTCTTTTAGCGGAAAAGTTCGTCACTATAAAATTGCGAGTGCTTATGGCACTGGTATTTTTTATGGCGACTTTGTTAAATTAGTTACTGCCGGTACTGTCGAAAAAGACTCTGGTACAGCTACTTTGACTCCAATTGGTATTTTTGTCGGATGTGCTTACACCGATCCAAGTACTAATCAAAAGACCTTTAACCAACAATGGCCCGCATCTACTTCTGCTTCAGATGCCGTAGCTTATGTTATGGATGACCCAGATATTACTTTCCAAATGCAATGTGACGGCTCTGCCGCTCAAGCTGTATTGGGAACTAATTGTGCGGTTATTCAAACAGCAGGCTCCACCTCTATAGGTACTAGCAAAAACGCTGTCGATATTTCTACTGCAGCTACCACTAACACGCTACCAGTTCGTATTATTCAATTCGTTGATGGACCGAACTCTGCTGTTGGTGATAGTTACACTGATGTTGTCGTCAAGTTTAATGTTGGTCACCTCATGAATAACACAACTGGAATATAAGGAATTTAATAAATGGCTATTTCAAGAGCACAATTACTTAAAGAACTTCTACCCGGTTTAAATGCGTTATTCGGGTTAGAGTACGGCAAGTACGACAATGAGCATGAAGAAGTATATGAGACTGAATCTTCGGACAGATCGTTTGAAGAAGAAGTCAAGCTAAGTGGCTTTAACGCTGCCCCCGTAAAAGACGAAGGTGCTGCTATCAGTTATGATAACGCACAAGAATCTTTTACTGCTCGATACAACCACGAAACCATTGCAATGGGATTTGCTATTACTGAAGAAGCTATGGAAGATAATCTTTATGATTCGCTTTCTGCACGCTACACTAAAGCACTTGCCAGAGCTATGGCTTACACGAAGCAAGTCAAAGCTGCATATCCTTTGAATAAAGGATTTGGAGATTTTGATTCAGGTGATGGAGTTGATTTATTCAGCACCTCTCACCCTCTTGTTTCAGGTGGAACAAACTCGAACACTCCTTCTACACAAGCTGATCTTAACGAAACTTCACTAGAAGCGGCTGTTATTCAGATTGCTGGATGGACTGACGAGCGTGGTTTGCTAATTGCTGCAAAACCAACGAAGTTGATTATACCGCCTAACTTGATGTTTGTTGCTCAACGGATACTACAGTCTGATCTCAGAGTGGGTACTGCTGACAATGATATTAATGCGATAAAATCAATGGGCGTTGTTCCCGGTGGTTATGCTGTGAATCATTATCTAACTGATACTGATGCATGGTTCTTAATGACCGATGTTCCAAATGGATTCAAACATTTTGTTAGAACCCCAATGGAAACGAGCATGGATGGCGATTTTGATACTGGAAATGTGAGGTACAAAGCTAGAGAAAGATATTCATTTGGAGTATCTGATCCGCTTGGTGCTTTCGGTTCTTCAGGAGCTTAATTTTGTTAATGGAACCTGTGATGGGGGGGTTTCTTACTCAACCCCCATTAACTTAATCTAGGAATAACTTGTCCTACAGACTGACCTAGCAGACAATGCCAAGACGGTAGGACTTATTAAGGAGACTTAATTATGGCAAAATCAACCTTTTCAGGACCAGTACAATCATTGGCTGGTTTTATTTCGGCAGGAAACGCTAACGTAGTTAGTTTAACTGCTGATACAACTTTGACTGTTGCAGCACACGCTGGAAAAGTCCTAGTAACTAATGACGCAGATGGTAAATTTACTTTGCCTTCTATCGTTGCAACTGCACCAGATGCAGATGACGATCCAAATCAAACTAATAATTTGGGTGCTACTTTTACATTTATAGTTGTCACCGCAGCAACAGACATGGACATCTTAACCGATGGAACAGATAAGTTCGTTGGTGGGCTATACACAGGTGTAGATGATGCAACAGGTAAAACTTTTATTTCTGCCGCAGCTAACGATGTAATCACCATGAATGGAACAACTAAAGGTGGGCTTGTAGGTAGTATTGTAAAATGTACTGCTATGGCAAGTGCTAAATATGCTGTAGAAGGCATTATTTTAGGTTCAGGCACTATAGTTACACCATTTGCTAATAGTTAATAGTAGGAGCTTATTATGGCTGATGCAGTAGCAACACAAACCATCTCTGATGGAGCACAACACGCTACATTTAAGTTTACTAACGTAAGTGACGGTACTGGAGAGAGTGCCGTCACTAAAATTGACGTATCTTCTTTGTCTGTTAATCCAGTAACAAGAATGTCTTGTAGTTCAGTAAGCATTGAGAAAATTCATTTCAGCAATATTGGAATGGGTGTCAAAATACTTTTTGATGCCGATACCGATGTATTAGCTATTCAGCTTCCTGCTGATTGGGCTGATGAATTTGATTTTTCTGATTTTAGCGGTATTCCTGATAATGCAGGAACTGGCACTACAGGGGATGTTCAGTTTACAACAGTTGGTCATAGCAGTGGCGATAGTTACACTATTATTATGACTGTGATTAAACATTACACTAATCCAAGTTAGGAATTATTATGGCTAAGTACAAAGTAGTACAGAATGGAGAGAGAGTTCCAAGTGGCGAAGCAATCTTTCAAGTTGCAGAAATCATTGATGGCGAAGAAGTTATCGTTGATTCAAGTCTTATGACTAAGAAAGAAGCGCAAGCCTCTATGAAAGCTATGTCTCCTGTTAAAAAGACAGCGAAGAAAAAAACTAAAAAGTAATGCCACTTAAACGTGGTGCTTCTAAAAAAGTTATTTCTGGGAATATCTCTAAGTTAAAACGAGAGGGGTATCCCCAGAAACAAGCTGTTGCTATAGCATTATCTAAATCAGAGAGAAAACAATCAGGAGGGCATATGCCTAATTATTACGATTCAAAGTCTTCTAAACCTAAAAAAAGCAAACAAGTAAGGTATGGAAAAGGCAAAACAATTAAACACAATTACACTATTGCTAGAGGCAGTGGTGCAGCTAGACCACAAAAATTTAGAAAAAATGGTTAATTAAATGGCTATTGCAACCACAAACTCTTTTAATCTTAATATCGGTGAGATTGTTGAAGAAGCATATGAGCGAGCAGGACTAGAGGCTAGGACTGGTTATGACTATCGTACTGCAAGACGCAGTATCGATATGATGATGATTGAGTGGCAGAATCGTGGAATTAATTTGTGGACTATTGAAAATGGAACCCAAACATTAACTGCTGATACATCGACCTATACTTTGCCTGACGACACAATTGATTTAATGGAAACGCATTTGCGTTTAAATTCTGGAGATAGTTCTAGTCAAACAGATTATCAACTAACCAGAATATCTCCTAGTCAATATGCTGATATACCGAATAAACTACAATCGGGTCAGCCTACTCAAATATGGATTCAAAGACTTACAACAACACCACAGTACACACTTTGGCCCGTGCCTGATTCTACACAAACCTATACTGTGTCTTATTATCGTATAAGACAAATTTATGATAGTGGAAAACCCGGCAGTAATAACATGGATGTTCCTAAAAGATTTTTACCTTGTTTGGTTTCTGGGCTTGCTTATTACATAGCAATGAAAAGACCAGAAGCTGGGGATAGATTGTCTTTCCTTAAACAAGAATATGAAGAACAGTGGCAATTAGCATCTGAGGAAGATAGAGTTAAAGCGAATTTTCGTTTTGTGCCGTGGACATCTTACAGTAACTAATGACACAGTTTGCACAAGGTAAGTATGCTTTTGGCTTTTGTGATCGTTGCGGTTTTCGTTACGACTTAAAAGATTTAAAAGATGAAGTAGTTGACACAAGACTCAGTGGATTCTTGGTTTGTCCTGAGTGTTTTGATCAAGATCAACCTCAGTATCAACTAGGCAGAATGCCAGTTGATGATCCAATTGCTTTGGAGAACCCAAGACCTGATAAAGCACAAGAAGCAAGCAGACGTTTGTATGCATTCGATCCGATTGGCGGTGGTGTTACTTCTGCTGGATCAAGAACAGTGGGTCTTGATATGCATGGTAAAGTAGGAACACTTAAAGTAACAACGAGCTAGATATGACTTATGGTGAATTAAAAAACTTAATACAGAATTATCTCCAGAATAGTGAGACTTCTTTTACTACATATCTTCCAGATATTATTAAACAAGCAGAAGATCGTATTCTTGAGAATGTTCAGTTGCCTGTCTTTAGAAAAAATCAGGTGGGTGCTTTATCAGCAGATAATCAATATTTAGGTATTCCAACTGATTTTTTAGCCCCTTATTCTTTATCCTATACAGCCAGCAGTAATCAAACTTTTTTAATGAACAAAGATGTTAATTGGATCAGAGAGCTATATCCAAACGCAACTACAACAGGAGAGCCTGAATACTACGCTATATTTGATAATGATTACTTTATTGTAGCTCCAACACCAGACTCTGCTTACAATGTTGAATTACATTACTTTTATAGACCAGCATCAATAACTGCTGGCTCTGATAGTGGTACAACATGGCTATCAACAAATGCTCCTTCAGCATTGCTATATGCTTGTTTGCTAGAAGGATATGTATATATGAAAGGCGAACAGGATATGATGTCTGTTTATAACACAAGATATGAATCTGCATTGGGCAGACTTAAAGTATTGGGAGAAGGCAGAGATAGAAACGATGCCTACAGAGCAGGACAGCTTTAAATCTTCTAAAAAAATGGAAGATAAAGACATTGCAATTGTAGCAATGGGACAAAGCCAGATAGATTTCCATTTATCACAGGTTCATAGCGTATTGTTTGATGAGGTATGGGCAGTTAATGCAATGATAGGTGTTTTGCCTCGCATAGACAGGGCTTTCATATTAGACCCTATGAGTCGTTTCTTAGATTCAGAAGATGCAGGGTCTATGACAAAGATGATGAGATTGGTATTGCCAACTGCTTATTATCCGATTTATTCTTGTGAGCTAGATGAAAGAGTGCCTGCTGTTGAAGAATATCCATTAGAAGATATTGTAGAAAAACTAGGGTGTTCTTATTTTAACAATACGATTGCTTATGCGATTGCTTATGCTTTGTGGTCTAATGTTAAAAGTGTTTCTATTTTTGGTGTAGATTTTACTTATAAAAGTAATATGCATTTTGCAGAAGCGGGTAGAGCTTGTGTTGAATTTTGGTTAGCTAAATGTATAGATTCTGGAATAAATGTTTCAATTGCTCCAAGATCATCATTGTTAGATACAGATATAGATTTTAAAGATAAACTTTATGGTTATCATAGATTACATGATCCAAAGGTTACTTATCAAAATGGAGAAGGGATAAAGGTTTGTAAGTTTTCTGAGGTTCAAATAGAAGAAAATTTAAAGCCAGTTGGAAAGATAGATAGAAATGATATAAATTTAAATCCTCCAGAGCCAAATAAATACTAATGGAAACAGATTCTTTTAAAATATCTATAGGAAATTTAGGAGTTAAGACAACTGAAAACAGAGGTCATACTCCAGAAGAAGTTGCTGAAATGGCAACTGACAAAATTATTTCGGTAAGTGATACAGCACCACCGCAAATTAAAGCTCAAGCACACGCTTTTAAAAATGTGTGCTATAAAATCATTGCTTACTATATGCATGAGGCAATTAAAAACCATATGTGTACGATAGGTAATCAACTAGAACAGCAAGGTCATAAGGACTTAGCTGAAATTATTAGGAGGCTATAATGGCTATAACACAAGCAATGTGTACTTCTTTTAAGAAAGAACTTCTTGAGGGAACGCACAACTTTAAAGCATCTGGAGGAAACTCTTTTAAGCTTGCTTTATATACTAGCTCTGCAACTATGAGTGCTTCTACTACAGCCTATAGCACAGGTCAAGAAGCATCGGGAACAAACTATACTGCGGGCGGAGCAGCTTTAACAAACGTCAACCCTACATCATCAGGAACAACTGCGTTTACTGATTTTGCTGATTTGACTTTTGGAACAGCTACTATTACTGCAAGAGGTTGCATGATTTATAATGACACAGCTACAGGTGATCCATCTGTTGCAGTTTTTGATTTCGGTGGAGACAAAACAAGTACAGCAGGTAGTTTTACAATATCTTTTCCAACCGCAGACGCAAGTAACGCTGTTATTAGAATAGCGTAAACCAGTTATGTCTGGTTGGGGTCGGTCCACATGGGGTGCTGGTCCTTGGGGTGAACCTGCAGTCGTTAATGTTACAGTTAATGTAACAGGCGTTGCGGGAACAACTGCACTAGGAACAGAAACCGTTAGTTGTGATGCGAATGTCGTAGAGACAGGCATTGCGGCTACAGGTGCTGTCGGTAGTTTAACTGCTACTGGTGCATCAATTGTTACAGAGACAGGTGTCGCTGGAACAAGTGCACTAGGCTCATTAAGTATATCTGCTGATGCGAATGTTAGCGAAACAGGAGTAGCAGGAACAGGAGCAGTAAATAGCTTAACTGTAACTGGAGTTGCTAATCTTTCTGTTACAGGAGTAGCTGGTACAAGTGCTTTAGGTACTGAAACTGTTAGTGCCGATGCAAATGTCAGCGAAACAGGAGTAGCTGGTACTGGCGCAATAGGCACAGTTGTTGCAAATGGTGTAGCTCTTGTTGGTGTTAGCGGTACAGCATCGACTGTTTCTCAAGGCGATGAAACCGTTACTTGTGATGCCAATGTTTATCCAACAGGGATTGCTGCTACAAGTGCATTAGGAACAATTAGCACTGTTAGTGATAATATTATTTCAATAACAGGACTAGCTGGAACAGGTCAGGTTGGAGAGCTAACAGCTAGTATTAGTGTAAGCATTTCAATTACAGGAATTGTAGGAACAAGTAAACTAGGAGGATTATTGGTTTGGAGTCCAGTTGCTCCTGATCAAACACCAAATTGGACAGATGCTGGTGCAAGTCAATCACCATCTTATTCAAATGTTAGTCCATCACAGTCGCCAAACTGGAAAGATGAGGCAGCTTAATTTATTATGAGGAAAGAATATGGCAACTTATGTAAACGATCTAAGACTTAAAGAAATCGCTACAGGCGATGAGTCGGGTACTTGGGGAACGAGTACCAATACAAATTTAGAATTAATTGCGGAAGCATGGGGTAGCGGTTCAGAAGCCATTACAGGAACAACCCACACAATCACAATGGCAGACGGCGCTGCCGATGCAGCCAGAGCCTTTGCTCTAACGCTGACAGGATCAATTACCGCAACCAATACAGTAACACTCGCACCCAACACAGTCAGTAAGACTTGGGTGATTCAAAACAACGCGGGTTATCAAGTAACCATATCTCAAGGCACAGGCGCAAATGTCGTCATTCCGAATGGCGGAATTAAAATGATTGTCACCGATGGTGCTGGAGCAGGTGCTGCAGTCACTGACGTACTGGATATGACAGGCGGTACAGGCAATGTTGGACTGGGTTCTGGCGCACTTGGTACAGCCATGACCACAGGAACAAACAATGTTGCCATAGGGGAGAACGCTCTTGATGCGTTTACAACAGCTACAGATAATGTAGCAGTGGGAGATACAGCAGGAACTGCTCTAACTACAGGCTCTTATAACACTGCGGTAGGTTCAGCAGCACTAGATGCCACAACCACAGGCGCAAGTAATGTCGCGGTTGGAAACAACGCTCTCGGAGCAAATACCACTGCTAGTAATAACACCGCCATTGGAACAGATGCACTGCTTTTAAACACGACAGGTTCCGCTAATGTAGCGGTAGGTCAAGGCGCACTAGACTCTAACACCACGGCTGCAAACAACGTAGCGGTTGGGAAATCGGCTTTAGCAGCAAACACCACAGGAACAGACAATGTTGCAATAGGTCGTGCTTCACTACAAGCCAATACCACAGCTTCCGAAAACACGGCAGTTGGACAAGGCTCACTAGAAGCCAATACCACTGGGGCTGACAATACGGCAGTGGGTCACGCAGCACTTGGTTCAACAACTACTGGCTCCAACAATACGGCAATGGGTCGTGGTGCTTTATACGCTAATACCACACCGAATAACAATACCGCAGTGGGTTATTCAGCTTTAACAGCAAACACCACAGGAGCAGCAAATACAGCAGTAGGAGCATTAGCTTTAGATGCCAATACAACGGCAGAAAATAATACGGCAGTGGGGAAAAATTCACTTACAACCAATACGACAGGTGCAAATAATACCGCTATTGGAGTGGATGGGATGAAATTTAACACTACTGGTCAATACAATGTATCTGTTGGTAATCTTGCTTTAAAAGAAAACACCACAGCCGATAACAATACCGCAGTGGGTTATTCAGCTTTAGCAGCAAACACCACAGGAGCATACAACGTAGCGGTGGGTTATTTAGCACTAGATGCCAATACAACGGCTAATGCGAACACAGCTTTAGGAAATGAAACTTTAGGAGCAAACACCACAGGAACAGCAAACACTGCTGTAGGTGCTTCTGCTTTAGGAGTAAATACCACCGCATCAAATAACACAGCAGTCGGCTACAGTGCTTTGATAGCAAACACCACAGGTGACGAAAATGTGGCAGTGGGTAGTGTGGCATTAGACGCAAACACAACTGGTGTAAGTAACACAGGACTTGGTTCGGGAGCATTAGGAGCAAACACTACTGCCAGTTTTAACACCGCAGTAGGAAGGTTGGCTTTAACAGCAAACACCACAGGTGCATCTAATGTCGCAGTGGGCAAAAGTGCATTAGCAGCAAATACCACAGCAAGTGGTAATGTAGCAGTTGGTTCAGCAGCTTTAACAGCAAATACCACAGGTGCAGCAAACGTGGGTGTGGGTAAAGAGGCTTTATATACAGTTACAACTGCTTCTAACAACACTGGGGTTGGCAATCAAGCCCTTTATTACAATGCTGGCGCAAACAACACCGCTGTTGGTTCTGGTACTTTAGCAGCAAACACTACGGGTTCATCAAATGTTGCTATTGGTAAATCCGCACTTACTGCAAACACCACAGCAGATTCTCTTGTTGCTGTTGGCACAAATGCAATGCTAGGAAATACCACAGGTGCTAACAATACTGCTATCGGAACAGATGCTTTATATACAAACACCACTGGAAAATACATGACGGCAGTTGGTTATGAGGCTTTGTACACTCACAACACCACAAATAGTGGTGGAGTTCATAGCACGGCAGTAGGTTATAGATCATTAAAAGCTGAAACAACTGGGTCAGGTAATACTGCTGTAGGTTCAAATAGTTTACTTGCTCTTACGACAGGAGAAGCGAATACAGGTATAGGAGTATCTGCTTTAGGAGCAAACACCACAGGTATAGGTAATGTTGCTATCGGTTATCAATCATTAGATGCCAATACAACTGCAAACAGAAATGTAGCAATAGGAGACCAAGCGATGTCAGCTAACACCACAGGTGATGGTGCAGTTGCTATCGGTGCTTATTGCCTTGATGCACAAACAACGGCTGCAAACAACACAGCAGTTGGACACTCTGCGATGACAGCAACTACAACTGGGGGTAATAATACTGCTGTGGGATTAGATGCACTTAGTTCTAATACGACTGGAGCAAACAATACAGCAGTTGGTAAAAATGCGCAAGGTACGACAGGTAGTGGCTCGAACAATACAACCATAGGTTATGATACAAGAATAGGCGCTGCCGATGGTCAAGGTCAAATTGTAATTGGTTCTTCTGTTTATGGAACAACAAATACTAGAGTACATATCGGTAATTCAAGTTCTCATATTTATAATAATTATAATACAAATGCAACATGGACACATTCATCTGATGAAAGAGCTAAAAAGGATATTGAACTTTCAACATTAGGCTTAGAGTTTATTAATGATTTAAAACCAGCAACCTATAAATTTAGATCGCCAAGCGAATATCCTAAAGAATGGGTAAGTCATGATAAAAGTAAAACAGAACCGATAGATGATAAAATTCATCATGGTATGATTGCTCAAGATATTAAACAAGCGCTAGACAAAGCTGGTATTAACGACTTTGAAGGCTGGGATGAATTACCTGATGGTAAACAACAAATATCCGAAAGTATGTTTGTGTTTCCACTCATTAAAGCAATCCAAGAACTCTCGGCAGAAGTCGAGGAATTAAAATCTAAATCACATGATAAGTGTGACAAATAACGAGGAATAAAAAATGGCAGTAACTAAAACATTAACGAAATCTATTCCCTATGTGAAGTCAAGCAAGGTTGAGCAATGGGATTTAGAGATGACTTACGAGAACGACAGCGAAGGCGATGCAACGTATTACAAGTCTGTATTCAGTCATACAGCAATTGCAGCAGATGGTGATTTTACCAAAGCAGCAAAAAGTTCGTTTAACCTTGCAGCTTTGACAGCTATGTGTCCTGTATCACAATGGGATGCAGTATTTGCTAGTCAAGTGGATTCAGTGATTACGAATCCTGTAGTTAATCCTGTACCAGACCAAGCGTTTACAGTACCTTCTAGTTAAACATGGCTGACAAAGAGGCAGTGCCTTTAGAGGAATCGGATATTAATGTTAATATCTGGACAATGCCTTCTGTTTTCGTATTGGAAACTCGGATGCCCGATGGAATGGTCGAGGACTTAAATTCATATTTAGACGATTTAAGAAAACAAGATGACAAAGAATCTTTAGCTAATTCATTGGTGGGTCAAATTGCTCATGGTGAGCAACTGAACATGGACCCAGAACACGAAATGGTTAGGCAGTATTCTAAGTTTGTAACCAGTCTAGGGGCTGAGTACATCAATCATTTTATGAAAAGCACAGGCAGTAACCTTAAAAAGAATCGGCAAGTAGCCGTAGACGAAACGTGGTCGGTACACAGTTATGCTGGCGATTACAATCCAATACACGATCATGGCACTAAAACGATTATGGGCATTAGTACAACTGCTTGGACTAAAGTACCGCAACAGATATTGGATCAACCGACTGCTGGAAGTCCTTTATACAACAAATATGAATCGTCTGGTGTATGTGATGGGTATTTAGCCTTTAACTACGGCAGAAACGAAATTATGAACGTAGAACGATTAAGACCGCCACAAAGTTTTGAGGTGCAACCCGAAGTTGGAAAGCTGTATTTATTTCCATCTTGGTTGTCTCACATGGTTTACCCATTTAGAGGCGAGGGAGAAAGACGAACAGTGGCTTCCAACCTTAATTGTTGGGAAGTAGAGCCAGCATGAACGAAACTAATGATATTGAGTTCGAGTTAAATACTCGAATATCAAATGTGCATACACGAATAGAAAAACATGAAGCCGTTTGTGCAGAGCGATGGCTTGAAATGCTTAATCGTGTTAAAAGAATTGAACACTTTATAGTAGCCACCCTAATTACTTTAGTTGCTGGAATGGCATCAATTATTTTTGGTGGATAATGTACGAATATAAATGTGAAATTGATAGGGTTGTAGATGGCGATACAGTTGATGTAGTTATTGATTGTGGTTTTTCTATATTACATAAGGCAAGAGTTCGTATGTACGGCATTGATACACCAGAATCACGCACTAGAGATAAAGATGAAAAGGCTAGAGGACTAATGAGTAAAAATTTTTTAGTTGATATGCTTGAAAAAGGCGATGTAATTATTAAAACCAAAAAAGACAAGAAAGGAAAGTTTGGTCGAATATTGGGAGAGCTTCATGTTGGTAATAAAGGGAGAAGCGTAAATATCAATCAATCTTTAATTGATAACTTTCTTGCGGTTGAATACTACGGACAGAGCAAAGAAGAAATAGAAAAAGAACACATTACTAATAGACAAACATTAATTGCAAAAGGTTTGTTTGATCCAGAAAGCATATGAAAAAATATTTACCATTGCTTGCTATATTTTTGTTTGTAAATGATGCACAGGCAGATCAAACTGGCGACTGTACTGCTGGTTCTCAGTATTGTGAAGAAAATTCAATGACAACAACATCGGCTACGACTACGACCAATACAAACACAAATACCAACACCAATACAAATACAAACACTAACAGCAATACTAATAACAATACCAATACGACTACAACAACTTCTACTGGTACAAACACCAATACAAACAACAACACCAACAACAACACCAATACTAATACCAGTACGTCAACTGGAACTAACACAAATACTAATACAAATACTAATAATAATACTAATAGCTCAACCGCTACTAATAATAATACCAATAGCAATACATCAACATCGACTGCAACAAATACAAATAACAATACAAGTACATCGAGCAATACAAACAATAATACAAATACAAATACTTCGACAAGCACCAATACTAATACCAATAACAATAACAATACTAGTACATCGACTAATACAAATAACAACAACAACACTTCGACAAGTACGAATACAAACACAAACACGAATAACAATAACAATAATTCGACATCGACTTCTAACAACACAAATGTAAATAAAAACGAGTCGAACTCAAATTCAAATGTGCAGACCAACAATAAAAACGTTAATGAAAATAACAGCACTTCTGACAACACAAATCGAAACATTAATGAGTCAAAGTCTGAACAAACTATCAATCAAAATATCACGACTAAAGCACCGCCTGCTTCTGCGATTGCTCCTTCTATAATGAGCTATAGCCAAGACCTTTGTACTGTAGGTCGATCTGGTGCATTTCAAGGACAAGTATTTGGTTTGTCGGCTGGAAGAACTGTTAGAGATACAAACTGTGAACGACTAAAACTAGGAAAATATTTATACGATATGGGCATGAAAGTCGCAGCAGTTGCTATTATGTGCCAAGATGTAAGAGTATTTAGTGCTATGTATATGGCTGGCACACCTTGCCCATATGAAGGGAAGATAGGCGAAGAAGCTAGAGCATCATGGGCTGCTAATCCTAAAGACCGACCAGATTACAAAGAAGCAAAAGCCAGTTATGTTTCTAAATGTTCTAGGACTGAAAATTCTTCTGGACAAAACAAATCAAGACTAACTTGTAAGCGTGAGTTTGATAAGGGCAGTTAGTTTAGCTTTTGTTTTATTTATACCTACCTTAAATGCAGGGTATATTTACGAAGCAAATCAATCTCTTATTGATTTAAAAACAAACTATATAGCTACTTCTAACAATATGGGCGTTGGAGATGATTCGGTTTCTTCTGCTTTTAACCTAGATTTTACATTTACTTTTTATGGCGAAGATTTTACATCAGCACGAATGGCAACAAATGGTTGTCTACACTTTAAGTCGACAGGAAGTTATTGTAATGATTACACACCTGATCCTTTGGCAGGACAACATACATATACGCTTTATCCTTTTTGGACTGACCTAATACGAGACAATGGTTCTAGCGTGTTGGCTAGAAATTTTACAGATAAGACTGTATTTGGATGGTACAACTTACGAGAATACAATCGGGGTAACACTGATAATTCATTTGAAGTAATACTTTGGAAATCCAACGACAGTTTTGAGTTTCGTTATGGCGGATTAAACATTATTAATCACGATGTATTGATCGGTGAACAGGGAAGCTCAAGCGAATCATACACTTACTTGTATCACGATGAGTGCAGTACAGGCTCAACAAATGTTGCAGGCACTTGTGTTAATACAAATTGGAACAGCACATCTTTTAATACTTTGTTAGAAAGTGGGGGTAGCTTATATGGTGTTGGCTCTGGAAACGGATTGGATTGCAGTAATCCTTTAAACAATACCGCATGTACTGGCTATCAAGCAGCTTTTTTAAATCAACAATGTGATTTAGATGGATTGTATTCTACTCAGTGTCCTAACTATTGGGATGATTTATTTGATTATGAATGCTCGTTGGATGCACAATATTCGCCAACTTGTGCTGGGTATATGGTCGAAACATTTGTTGAAGATACTTATTATCAAGACGATATGTTTGGTTATGACGAAGATCAAAACGATCAGTATGGATATTATGACCCCTTTCAAGAAGAAGATTATTACTTTGAAGAAAGCACTTTATACACTACTGAGTTACAGGGGATAGTGCATTATGAAGATGAGTTTTATTTTGAAGAATATGTAGAAGAAGAACTGTATTACGAAGAAACACTGTATTTTGAAGAAGAATACCTTGAGCCTTTTGTAGAAGAATTTGATTTATTGCCTGAAGAAACATTTATTCCTTTAAGTTATATTGAAGAAGAGCCTTATATTGAACAGGTATATGAAGAAATATTATTAGTAGAAGAATACTATGAAACAAACTATAACCTTCCTGTATTAGAAGATGTTTTATTAAACCATTTTGAGTATCAAGAAAATCTTGAAGAATATATAGAAGAAGAAGAAATTGAGTTTCTTGAGTTTGAAACAATAGAAGAAATTGAGGAGTGGATTGAAAATGAAGAAAGTGAAGAAATACTTGAACAACTTGCTGAGTCTGATGAAGAAGAATTTAATGACTTGGAAGATAACGAAACAATTGATGAAGAGAGCGAAGATAGAGAAGAAACTATCGACCTTGTTGTCGCAGAGAACGAAGACAAAAAAGACAACAAAAAAGCAAAACAATTAAATGTTGTAGCAGACTCTATTAGAGCAGCAAGTAATAGTGTAAGCGGTACAACTGCTGGAACATCTGCACAAGCCACTGGTACATCTATATCGTCAGGAGGCTCTTATGCTTCTTCTGTGGCTTCTGGTGGCGTTTCTAACCCTACGAGTACAGCAGTAGCTAGTTCAGCATCAGGAGGCGGTATAAGCACGAGTAATTCGCCCAGTATTTCTGCACAAGTAGCAAGTTCTGCAATACAGACTCAACAGGTTTTATCAATGAGTTCTAGCAATGTTGAAGTAGGTGGTAATAATGCTTCTGTTGGCGAAAGTGCATCAAATACTATGGGTGGTAATAATAGTGCAGTTGGCAATTCAACAACTGTTGTTTCTAATGCTTCAACAAATACAGGGGCTTCAAGTAATACTACTGGCTCACAAAATGTAGTAGTTGGTCAAAGTGATGCAAATACTAGTGGTTCACAAAATACAGCAGTTGGCTCAATGGAGTTAGAAATTAATACAGCAATGTCTGAAATGCCTACTTCTGAAGCCGATTTAATTGCTGATCAAATTGTTGCTCAAAATATAGAAGATCAACAAGAGCAGTTAGAACAGCAACAACAAGAAACAGGTGAGTATGCAGATGAGTCCCAATTAATTGCATATATGGGGTATGTTCAAGGATTTAATGACTATACTCAAGTTCAAATACCAGAACTTCCAACTTGGTATGAGGCAAAAGACATTTATGCTAATGTATCTATACCAGATAACAACAATGCTTTTATGGGAATGTATGCAGAAAGCTTAAACAGTGCAAATAAGTTAATAAATATGCAACCAAATTTATGAAAAAATTAACTACAAGACAAAAAAACGCAATGCAAAGACATAAGAAACATCATACTTCTAAACATATGAAAGAAATGACAAATCTTATGACAAGAAGTAGGAGTCCTTTAACTTTTACACAAGCACATAAAAAAGCAATGAAAAAAGTTGGAAGATAATAATGGCAGTAGCAAAAAGAAAAAAAGCTAAACCCATACGAAGAACCACAGGAAAAGGTGGTAATTATCGTAAAACAAAAGCTGGAGCAGGAATGACTAAGAAAGGCGTAAAAGCCTATCGTAAAAAAAATCCCGGCAGTAAATTAAAAACAGCAGTAACAGGAAAGGTTAAAAAAGGAAGCAAAGCGGCTAAAAGAAGGAAATCTTATTGTGCAAGATCAGCAGGACAAAAAAGAAAAAGCTCAGCTAAAACAAGAAACGATCCTAATTCAAGAATTAACCAAGCAAGAAGAAGATGGAAATGTTGAAATGCCAAAAAAGAAAACAACTAGAAAAAAGAAATCTACTGTAAATAAAGCAGGTAATTATACTAAACCAACTATGCGTAAAAGATTGTTTAGTAGAATTAAGTCTGGAACAAAAGGTGGTAAATCAGGTCAATGGTCTGCTAGAAAAGCACAGATGCTTGCAAAAGCTTATAAAAAAGCAGGCGGAGGATATCGTTAATGGCGCTTGCAAAGTCTCAACAGTCTTTAAAGAAATGGACTAAACAAAAATGGAGAACAAAATCTGGCAAAAAGTCTGCTGATACTGGAGAAAGATATTTACCAGAAAGCGCTATAAAGTCTTTAAGTTCTTCTGAATATGCTTCTACTACTAGAAAGAAAAGAGAAGATACTAAAAAAGGTAGACAACATTCTAAACAACCTAAAAGAATTGCTAAAAAAGTAAGACCACACAGAAAAGCTAAAGGTGGTTTTATTGCAAAAGGATGTGGTGCAGTAATGCCAGATCGTAGAAAAGTTACTAAAATTTTATAGGAAGGTATATGGATTGGTTTCAAAATAAAACAACTCAAATTATAGCTCTTGCTGGTATTGTTAGCACTTTGGCTGGTTTCGGTTATACAGGTGCAACATATGTTAATCGTATAGAAAATCTTGAATCTAAAATGACACGATATATCAATGAGATTGATGCACTTGGAGATCAAGTTACGGCATTGGACAAAAATGTAGTTGCTGTTGGCGAACAAATTAAATCATTAAATGTTGAGACACAAGATTTAAGTCCGATTAAGAATGACATTGTTGCCATGCAAACAAGCATTGCAGGAATAAACTCAAGCATTGACTCTATGTATGATGATGTGCAAAGCCTAAAGAACAAAAACGATAACCCACTAGCAAATTAATATGAGTGAAGAAGAACATTACCCAAGCAGTAGATTTGGTGGAGACATGTCTCGCAATGAAGTAGAGATGGACTTATCTAAGTTCATGGAGATGCTTCAAGAGAACGCTTCACTTAAAGATCGAATCAGAGAACTTGAAGATGTAAAGAATGATAACCCTTATCAAAAGTTTATTTTCGTAGCACAAGCCATAGACAGTTGGAGAATTATACCTAGAGCTTTTTTAGCTGTGTATATGTATTTGCTTTATTACACAACTTTTTGGTTTATGGATATACCAGAGCCGAGTTTTGAACAATCGGGTTTAATTTCAATCGTTGTGGGTGCTGGGGCAGCTTGGTTTGGACTTTATACCAACAGCCATAAGAAAACATAAAATAATAAGGAAATAATATGTTGTATGCAAAAAAAATAGGATTAGCAACTTGGTTTAAAACAAAGTTTCTTGGCTATGAAGAAAAAACAGTTCGTGCTAGAGATGAAGATGGTAAGTATGTAGGTGATGACAAGTCAACACCTGATGTAAATGAAGCATATGAAACTGTTGCAATAAAATCTAAAAAGTAAAACTCAATTATGGGTTTTCCTTTTGAAATTATAACTATGCTTGGGTCTACTTTATTAAGTAGTTTATTAAGTATATGGTCGCAAAGCAGAAAGGCTAAAGAAGAACAACAAAAACTTCTTATAACAAGAGGTGAGTTTGATATGAAGGCTAGAAAACAGTCTTTAGATCATGGTTTGAAAGACAAAGGTTTTGCTTGGACACGAAGAATAATAGCGTTGACTGCTATTTTTGCAATCGTTCTATTGCCAAAATTGGTAGCAGTATTTTATCCAATGGTTGCTGTAACAGTTGGATATACAAATTGGAATCCGGGATTTTGGTTTTTTAGAGATGGAAGAGAAGTCTTTGAATGGATTACTTTTCAAGGATTAGTTATAACACAGCTAGATACAAATTTAGTATCAGCTATAATTGGAATGTACTTTGGCGGAAGTCTGGTAAAGAAATAATATGGCATTACTAAAATATATTTTTAAAGCAGGAATAGATAAAGAAGGAACTTCTTATACCAATGAATTTGGATGGTATGATTCTGATAAAATTCGTTTTCGCTCTGGTCATGCAGAAAAAATAGGTGGTTGGGCTAAATACTCAAGCTCTACTTTTTTAGGAACAGCACGATCTTTATATAATTATGGTGCTTCTAGTGGAACTAACTATATTGGCATTGGAACACATCTTAAATTTTATATAGCAGATGGTACAACCTATAATGATATTACACCTATAAGAGCTACAACTTCTGCTGGCGATGTGACTTTTTCAGCAACAAATGGTGATGCAACAATTACTGTAGCTGATACAGCACATGGAGCAGTTAAAGGAGACTTTGTAACTTTTAGTGGTGCCGCTACTTTAGGTGGGTTAATTACTGCAACCGTTCTTAATCAAGAATATGAGATTGCAACAATTGTAAACGCCAACAGCTACACCATTGAAGCGAAAGACACCGATGGTGATACAGTTACAGCAAACGCAAGTGATTCAGGAAACGGTGGATCAAGCGTTGTTGGCGCTTATCAAATTAATGTAGGGCTGGATGATTATGTTTCCTCTACAGGTTGGAGTGTTGGACCTTGGGGCAGTGGAACATTTGGTTCTGCCGCATCTTTAGATGATACAAATCAATTAAGACAATACAGCCAAGATAACTTTGGTGATGATTTAGTTTTTAATCCAAGAGCAGGCGGTATTTATTATTGGGATCAAAGTTCTGGAACAAGCACTAGAGCAATAAATTTTACATCATTAGCAGGAGCATCTGATGTTCCAACAAAAGCATTGCAAATAATGGTGTCTGACGTAGATCGTCATATTATTTGTTTTGGCTCTAATCCTATAGGCTCTTCTTCTTTAGACCCTTTATTGGTTAGGTGGTCAGATCAAGAGTCTGCTATAGATTGGACACCTTCATCTACTAATTCAGCAGGCGGAGTAAAAATAAGTAGTGGCAGTAAAATTGTAGGTGCATTAAGAACTCGACAGGAAATTATTATATGGACTGATTCAGCTATGCATTCAATGAGATTTGTTGGTGCTCCATTTATATTTTCGTTCAATGAATTAAAAGCAGGCGTATCAATGATTTCACCAAATGCTGCTGTCAACGCTAATGGTATTGTTTACTTTATGGATCGAGGAAGTTTCTTTACTTATTCGGGTCAAGTTAGCCCATTACCATGTGCAGTAAGAGATTATATTTATGGGGACATAAACTTATCTCAAGCATATAAAGTTTTTGGCACTGCTAATATAGATTTTAATGAAGTGATGTGGTTTTACCCATCATCAGGATCAGAAGAAATAGATCGTTATGTAATTTACAACTACATTGAAGATATATGGTCTGTAGGCACAATGGTTAGAACAGCGTGGATTGAAGCACATTTAGAAAACAACCCAATTGCGGCTGGCAAATCAGGAACTGACTCTAATTATTTGTATAACCAAGAGTTTGGTCATGATGATGATGGAAGTGCTATGACAGCATATATTGAAACCGCAGACTTTGATATTGAAGATGGAAACAACTTTATGTTGGTATCAAGGGTTATACCAGATATACAGTTTAGAGATGCTGATACTGATAATGATTTAGATGTTTCTATTAAAGGAAGAAACTATCCGAGTGACAGCTTATCAACCCTGTCTACTTCTTCTGTAAGCGGTTCAACCCAACAAGCATTTGTAAGATGTCGATCAAGACAAGCAGTATTAAGATTTGAAAGCACTGGAATAGGATATGGTTGGAGATTGGGACACTTTAGATTAGACACTAGATTAGATGGGAGACAATAATGGCTGAGAAAACATCAATACCTTTACCTATTGCTCCTACAGAATACTCAAATATTGACCAGTCAATATTAAGATCAACTATTGAAGGTGCAATACTTGATATAAATAATGACATTGGAAATGCAAACAGATTACAAAACAAACCTTCTTCTTTGTCTGTAAGAAGGCATCAGTTTTTATTAATGGGAGCATCTGGTGGCTGATACATTAAAAGTTTTAGGACAGGTTGATCCATCAGCAACAACTACTACGACTTTATATACTGTCCCTGACAAAGTAATGACCACAATTAGTTCTGTGGTAGCAGCAAACAGAACAGGTTCTGCTATAACATTTAGGTTAAGCGTTCATGTTGCTGGAGCAGGAGCTGATGATAAACAATATTTATACTATGACAAATCAGTTGCGGCTAATGATTCCCTAACAATTGTAATAGGTATAACACTTAATCAGACAGATGTTTTAAAGGTCTACACAAGTGCTGTAGACATGAGTTTTAATTTATTTGGTTGCGAAACCAGTAACGACTAGGAGAGTAAATTGGTACAAAGATATTTAGGTTCGCCAAACGAAGAATTAGATTTAATGTTCGCTGAACTTGAGTCTATTGATAGAACCACAAAACAAGGAAGAAAAGCATACAATGAATTGTCTCGCAAAATAAGACGAGCCAGAGGAAGTCGTATGTTTTCTGGATTAAAAGGATTGCTTTCTCGTAAGTACCCTGTACCAGCAGGTGCTTCAGGAGCGGCATCAACTATGGGGTTTGCTGGCGTACCAGAAAGTCCATTTACTATGGGAACATCTTTGGGTTTGGGCACTACTGCACAAACACAACCACAACCACAAATACCTATAGAAGAAATTTTAGTTAGCGCAAGCAAAAGAGAAGTGCCTGAAGCAAAGCCTCAGTTTGATGTTTCTTCTAAACTAGGTCGCAATCAATTAAGAAGTTTGCAAAAAAGAGCAAGAAGAATGAAAGAGACTCCAGATGCATACGAAAGAAATCCTGATTATGCAATAGAGTTTTTGCCTGATTATTTAAGAAGTCAATATAGAGATGAGCTTATGCAATTAGCAGGAAGATACAACGAAGGAAAAACAATTGAGCAATTAATTAAAGATAAAAAACAACAAGAAAAATCAGATGAAAGATTAGAAAAGTTTTTTGAGGCTTATGAAAAAAACCCAGATTCATTCAGTAAAGATATGATTGAATATATGAAACAAAACGAACCAGAAAAAAAAGCAGGTGGTGGACAACTAATGGGTCAAGCACAACAGCTTGCTAATGCAGGTCGTGGTGATGACACAATGCTTATGCACGTTACCCCAGATGAGGTTGCAGGAATTGCATCTCTTGCACCGGGTTTAATGACTACTAATCCACAAACAGGATTGCCTGAAGCTGGTTTATTTAGAGATATACTAGGGTTTGGATTGCCTTTCTTGCTTCCAATGTTGGTGCCGGGTTTAGGAGCAGTAGCAGCAGGAGCAATAGGTGGAGCAGGTGGTTCCGCATTAAGGGGTGGTGATTTTAAAGATATATTGCTTGGTGGAGCAACTGGTGCTTTAGGCGGTAAGTTTACAGAAAATCTAGCTCAAACAGGTGCACAAACCGCAGGTCTTACAGAAAATCTAGCTTCAACGGCTGTTGACTCAACTGCGGCAATTCCAACGCAAGCTCTTGCAAATGCTAATAAACTAAGTTCTGTATTGACTCCTGAACAATTAGTAAATGTTGAAAACTTAACTGGAGGAGGCATGAATCTTGGTAGTGCTTTAGGCTCAATGGATTTACCTGCATCTCAAATGGCTAATATTAATCAAGCATTAACGCCTGCTATTGGAGATGCTGCTGGTCAAATAGGTTCTTTATCTAACATGGGTGGTACAGGTGAAATTTTTGGAAACATTAAGTCTGCTGGTCTTGGGGGATTGCAAAATGAACTAATGTCTTTAGAAGGTTTGGGTTTAATTGGAGGAACAGGATTGCAGGCTACCAGAGATGCAGAAAGAAGATATCAAGATATTCTTGAAAACATGAAAAGAAAAGAAGAAGAAAGAGAAGCAGAGCTTTATCGTATGCATCCTGAGAATATACCTTACTATGCTAGAGAAGGTGGATCACTATACAAGAAACGATATATTGATGGAGACTATAGCTAATGGCTAAAAAAAATAGACAACCAATGATGCTTGATGGACAAATTGTTCCTACGCCTCCTGCTGACTTTTTTAATAATCCAAATATCCCACAAGAAATTCGTTTTGATCCATTTTATACAGATGATCAAGGCAATATGCAACGATATGACGGTCCTGATCGAATGTTTATTGGACCAGAAAATCCTATGTATGGTCAGGGAGAGAGAAATGTAGGCAGAAACAGAAATGTAGGTTTACCTCCAAATGTAGGTTTACCTCCAAAAGATTATACATACACTCCTAATACGAATAATTTTTTTCAACCATTGTTAAACCAAAATCAATCAAGAATGGCTCCTAATCGTTCTACAATGATGAGTCCATATGATAACTATAATTATGGTGGTTATAACTTTGGCTTTCCAAATTTTAATAATCCAAATATAGTTCCAACACAAGCAAGAGTTCCAGAAGCTCCTCCTGTTGGATATAGACCGGGTATTGATGCTGAGTTTAATTATTTTCCAACATCAAATCCTCCTGCTTCAACAATGGGACAATACCCATATGGAATAACTCCACCTACTATGCCCCCTATAAATTTTGGTGGTATTGGTGGTATTGGTGGTTTGCCGGGATTGGAAGGTTTGTTTAGTGGAGTAAATCTTGGTGATACAACTGCTGGCGGGCTTGATATATCAAACCTATTTCAAAACCAAAACACATTTCAGCAACCTGTAATAGATTATGATCTTTTGGCTAATAAAATAAATATTCCTGATTTTGGTGAATCTCAGTTTCAAATGCCTGATTTTCAAATGCCTGATTACTCTGATCAGCTTCAGTCTTTACAACAAGGTTTAGGAGGACTAACAGATCAGTTTAGTAATTTCCAAATGCCAACATACGAGGTTCCTGACTTTGATTATAATCAGTTAGCGAGCAATCTTGCTGGTCAAATTGACTTTCCTACTTATGATTTGCCTGATTATTCTGGTCAGTTTCAAGGATTGCAACAAGGCATTGGTAATTTGACCGATATATTTGGAAACTTTCAAATGCCAACATATGAAACTCCTGATTACAATCAACAGTTTTCTAATTTATCATCTCAGTTAGGAGGACTAACTGATATGTTTGGTAATTTCCAAATGCCTACTTATGAAACCCCTAACTATTCACAACAATTTTCTGATTTGTCTGGTCAATTAAGTGGATTAGGTACACAACTAGGAGGATTACAATCTTTATTACAAGGATTAAACACTCCACAAATTGATAATACTTTTGATAATCAATTAACCTTTGCTGAAGGTGGAGACATTCGATATCAAGAGGGTCAAGGCATTGCTGGATTAGATGATGGCATGATGACTGAAGGAAATGAACAGCTTATACAAGCAGCAATTATGGTTATTCAAGGAATGGCTCCAGACCAAGAAACAGCAGATGCTGTTATTAATCAGTTTATTGGGCTGTATGGACAGGAAGCCTTTATGTCTTTGAGAGAACAAGTATTAAATCCTGATGGTCAAACACAAACACAAGGAATGATAGAAGGGTTTGGCGGTGGAATGGATGACTTTGTTCAAGGCGTTGCTGGAAATCAAAATAGAATAGCAGCATCACCGGGTGAATATATAGTTCCAGCAGATGTGGTTTCTCAATTAGGAGATGGCAATTCTGAAGAGGGTTCAAGAAAACTAGATGGAATGTTGGATAGAACTCGTATGGCTAAAACAGGAACAATAAAACAAGCAGAACCCATTGATAGCAGACAGGTAATGCCAGTATGAATCAACCCGCTTTAAAACATGAACTAGAATGGTCAATGGTTCACCCAGAAATATTAGATAAATGCTGGGATGAGTGTGCAAAACTATTAAGAAGGTCAGTTAAAAGAAGCGGTGGTCGTGTTACCATTGATGATGTCTATAGAGACATTGATTCTGGTCGTTGTCAAATGTGGATAGTTTATGATACATCTAATCTTGAGATCATAGGATGCAGTGTTACTTTCTTAAAAGAATATCCAACAGGATTGAGAATGTTACACATAGATCATATTGCAGGCATTAAAATGGACTGGTGGTTAGAAGATGGCTTAGATATGTTGGGTCATTTTGCTAAAAAAAATGGATATGATGGTATAGAAGGAATCGGTAGAACTGGTTTCTGGAATTGGTTTAAGAACATGGGGTGGAGAAAACATGCCACCTTTTTTGAAGTTAGAATACAGGAGTAATAAATGGGCGGAAGTAGCGGTGGCTCTAGTCAACCAGTAGAACAGACAGTAACACAAACACAATTTCCTGCAGAGGCAAAACCTTATTACAGTCGTCTGCTCTCAAGAGGAGAAGCAGAAAGCCTGCAACCCTATGCGACTTACCCAAGTCAGCGTTTAGCAGAATTTGCTCCAGAAGAGCAACAGGCTTTTGGTATGACAAGAAACCTTGCTAGACAAGGGACACCTTTTGCTCAAAGACAAGCAGAGCAAACGGCATCTCAGCTTTCACAAGGCAGACCCTTTGAGCCATTCACAGGTTTTCAACAGCCAAGAGAACCTATATATGGCGGGTTTCAACAACCAATGCAACCCATGTATGGTGGATTTCAACAACAAAGACATCAATGATCTATGGCGGAGAAAGAGGCTTTAGACAAGACCCAATGCAAATGCAATCATTTGGGCTAAGAGGATTAAGTCCTCAAAGACCTTATTATCCAAGACCGAGATATCAGTCTCCAATGGAAAGATATATGTCTCCTTACCAACAAGGCGTTACTGATATTGCTAAACAACAAGCAATAAGAGATGCCGACATTCAACGATCTAGTATAGGTTTGGATGCAGCTTCACAAGGCGCATTGGGTGGCTATAGAGAAGGCATTGTTGAATCTAATCTTAATAGAGACTTGCTTAGAAACCTAAGCAATATACAAACACAAGGATTGCAGTCTGGATATCAATCAGCACAAGAACAATTTGAAAGAGATCGAGCATCCAGAATGGCACAAGAAGGACAACAGTTAAGTGCCGCACAACTATTAGGTGGGTTTGCACCACAAGCACAACAAATGGCACTTGAAAGAATCGGTGCTCTTGGTGGTGTCGGTGGTCAAAGACGAGGCTTTAGACAAGCTGGACTTGATATTGGATATGAGGACTTCCTTAGACAACAAGGTTATCCACAACAACAAATTGGGTTTCAGAGTAATATTATTCGTGGGCTTAACTTACAACCAAGTCAAACTGTTAGCAGTTATGCACAACGACCCGGTTTATTTCAACAAACATTAGGTGCAGGGCTTGGTGCTCTGGGACTTTATCAAGGCATGGGAGGCGGTAGACCGCAATGAGTATAATTGATCAACAAAAAGAGCTTGAGTATTACCCTGATGATGTACTGGCTCAAGAAATGATGCAACCTACAGGGATTGCACCTAGTTTCTTGGTTGCTACAGAAATCAAAAGACGAAACGATATGCGTAATTCATATCAAATGCAGATGAATCAGCCTCCTCAAATGAGTGTTGCTGAAGAACAGGCTATGGAATTACAGGGAATACCTAATATCGATCCTAACATGATGCAACAACAAATGATGCAAGACCCTATGATGCAAGAACAAATGCCTCAGAATGCGCCTATGCAGATGAGAGAGGGTGGTGCTGTTCGTTATCAAAGTGGCACACAAATGACACAAGATGAAGCAGACAAAATCATTGCTCAATTGTTTAATCGTGAAAGGGCTATGAAAAAGTTTCCTCAGTATTTTAATCCAGATGGTTCGCAAAAATCTCCTGCACAAAGGAGAGCAGAAGGATCAATGGATGCCGATAAATATTTATTTGGTGAGCTTTATGATCAATCAATGCCACGAAATGAAAGCGGTCAAATTCTTCAAAGAAGGCTTGGTTTAGAAGAATCTAATTTACCTGAGAATGTATATGAAAATTTCTCTAATATAGCAGACGAACAAATAGCATTAAGAGATGCTTTAAGAGAAACAGAACAAAGTGAAATGATTGATCCCGATGGTGGCTATCTTGCTGCTGGTATAAGTGGACCAATGGGCGGTAAGATAGTTGGTGAAGGTGGTTGGCTTTATGATCCAACTAGTAAAATTGATAATGCTCTTTTAGCTGCATCTTTTATTCCTATAGGTGGTAGAGCCGCAACCGCTCTTGGTCTTGGCGGAAAAGCAGCAGTTACTGGTGGAAAAGCAGCATACACTGCTGGAAGAGCTGGTATAAAAGAAGGTCTTGGTTCTTTAAGAAATAAATTTTCTGAAAAAATTTCTAAACCAATTTATGAGCGGATTGGTAAATTTGCTGGAAAAGAAAGACAATTGCCCGGAATGGTAGAAGCTGTAATTGGGAAAGGGTTCGTTCCAAGTTATGGTGGAAAGGCTTCGATTCCTATGCAAGAAGTTGGCAGACAAGCTATAAAGGCTTTTTCAAATCCGTTTGCAAATCCTTTGAAAAGTCCATTTTATAGTAGAACTCTTCCTTCTGCTTTTGTTGGTAATGCTGCTCTTTCTGCAATTAGTGGTGAAGATAATCTTGAGCCTAGTATTGGTGGATCAGCAGAAGCATCTACAGAAGATGCAATTACACAAGACAATATTCAAAGTTTACAAGATGCTCTTCAACAAAAAAGAGATAATGAAACAACTGATCAAGTCTTAGATGAAGGTGTTGAAACCGGAATGGAAACAGAAGCAGGAAAAATGCTTGCTGATGCTATGGCAAGTGTTCCTGAAGATACTACATTCCAAGAGTATTTAGATGCTCTTCAAGGCATGGAAGCTACTCGTCAATCACAAATACTTATGGACTTGGGCGCATCAATTGCTAATGCTAGTCATGGTGGCGATATTGCCAAAGGCTTTCAAGAAGCTGGAACTAAAGCCAGAACAGAACAGCTTAATATTGCTAAAGAAAGAGCAAGAGTTATGGGCGAATCAAGAGCAATGGATATAGATATTGGTCTTAAAATTGCAAATATTGATCGTGATCTTAGCAATCAAACAGGAAGAACTTTACAAGAGTTGCTTGCTTTATTGCAAATGAATGAAGATTTTATTACTGATAACTATCCAGATAGTGCAGAGGCTATTATGCAACAAATAAGAGAAGCAATAAGAATAACATTGCCGCCAGCTCCAGAAGAAGAAAATAATAAATAACAATGGCTTTTTCTGTAGAAGAATTTAAACAACAGAATCCTCAATTTCAAAACATACCTGACGAAGAAATTTTAGCTATGTATGAGGCTACCGCTCCTTCGAGAGAGGTACAACAACCTATGCCTAGTTCAAGGCAACCCACTCCCCCCACTGAAGAAGATACATCTTTTGGTTCTGCCATTGTTTATGGCTTAGACCAACCGCTTGAGAATATTGGTACAACACTTGAAGCATTAGGTGCTGAAGGTGTGGGCGATTGGTTTAAAGATATTATTGAAGCACCAGAAGATTATGCAAGTGCAACTGAGGATTTTATAAATAAACAAGGCAAAGGTTTTGAGTTTGGTTATTTACCTAGAGCAACTGTTGAGCAATCAGGTCAGCTTGGTGGTTCACTTGCTTCAGCAGGTTTAGGCTTTGCATTAGCAGGACCTGTTGGTGCATTAGTAGGACCTGCATTGTTTGAAATGATTCAGTTATTAGGACCTGTTGCTTTAAACAGAGCAAAAAACAATAGAAGAGAAGAACCATCTTGGGAAGATTGGTCTATTGCCGCTCTTGCTTCAGGAACATCAGGTGCATTAAATGCCATTGGTATTAAGAATTTAAGTTTATTAAATAACTCTTTGAAAACGGGGTTAGCGTCTGCTGGTAGAGAAGCAGTTACTGAGGGTGCTCAGTCTATTGTAGAGCAAACAGGAAGCACGGCAGGAACATTAGCAGGACTAGACCTAGATGCTAAACAAGCATTAGGTGAGGGAATACTTGGTGGTACAGCGGCAGGTTCAGCAACAGTGCCATCTGCTGTATTGGCTTCTAATCAAGAAACAGCAACAGAAACAAAAGATGCTTATCAACTTGCTTTAGAAGCGGTGGTTGATGCTAAAAATGTAAACATTACAACAATAAGACAGGCTACAGGCATTACAAATATTCCTGAATTAAAAGGGATTATTGACAGAATGTATGCTGAAGGCGTTATACAAAAAGAAGATAATCGTTTTATACCTAATCAAAATTTTGTCAGGAACTTCAAAAATGCTCAGAGATTAAAACGAGATGATGAAGAAAGTCAGAATGAAAATATCTTATCAAGAAGTCTTGAAAGGTTTAACATTTTTCAAACTCCAAATACAAATGATCCAAAAACAGATGCGGGAGTTCAGTTCAATCAGTCAGACAATACAAATGTCACTAACTTTATTTATAAAGTTCAAGACAAATTTATTGATCCAAAACTAATACAGGAACAGATAACAGAAAAAAGAAAAAAAGAAGGGTTAGACCCTATAGCTGATGAAGCAGATTTTTATGGTGGGCTTACTGTATTTGAAGGCAGAACAGAAGAACAAATAAGACAGCTTGAAAATCAAGAAGTTATACCTATGGTTGAAGAAATGAAAGCTAGGGATATTAATCAGGAAATGATTGATGAGTTTGCACAGATGAGACACGCACCCGAAAGAAATGCTTTTGTTGCAAAGATTGATGAGAATCAACCCGATGGCGGTTCTGGAATTAATACAGCCGATGCTGAAGCAATTATGAAAACAAAGTATGGGCTTGATATAGACCCACAGGTAATAACAGAACAGATTGTTAATCCAGATTATCAGATATTGTTAGACAGCATTGCGAAACTACAAGTCAAAAAGAATTTAGATACAAGAGAACAAAACAGATTAAAGAAACTACAATCTGATTTGGCTCAGACCAATAGAATAGAGAATGTAGATAGAATCAGTTATCAATGGAAGAATGGAAATCAGCTTGGAAGAAAAATGCAGAAATTTTTTCAAGACCATGTTGATCCAATGCTTCAAAAAAATAGAGACATCATGCAAGATGCTGGTCTTGTTGCTGAAGAAGAGGTCGATGGTTGGCAGAAAAATTATAATTTTTATGTGCCACTAAAAGGTATTGCGGGAGATGAAAAAGTAGAAGGCTTTCCACCGCCTACGGGTCGTGGGATGAGCATTATAGGCAAAGAGAACAGGAGAGTAAAAGGTAGAAAAGGTGTTCAATCTGCATCTCCTTTGTTGAATACGATTGCTGATCGAACAGCAAAAATTATTAGAGCAGAAAAAAATAAAGTTATGAATGAGCTTTTGACTCTAGCTGAACAAAATCCAAATGATGCTTTGTGGGAAGTGTTTTCAGAAGATACGCCTGTATTTAGAGATGCCTTTCAAGTTTTTTATGTAAACCCAACTAATCCAGACATAGAGAGTAATACAAGAAAAGATGGATATGTAAAAAATTACAGAATAAAACCGACTAAAGCCAGTAAATATCAATTACAAAATATGGATGATTTAATTGGTCTTAAAAGAGATGGCAAACAACATTATATTAAACTGAACAATGTTCGTATGTTGACCGCTTTAAAAAACTTAGGTGTTCAAGAAAATAGTAAAATCATCAAAATCTTTGGACCGATAAGCAGATACTTATCCATGATTAATACATCCCTTAACCCTGAGTTTATGGTTTCAAACTTTTTTAGAGATATACAAACAGGTGTATTTGCTCTAATTACAGAACAAGACATAGGAAAGCTAGATGGAGAGGCGATTGCCAAACAAGTTGTAAAAGATACACCATCATCAATGAAAACAATGTATAGAGGGTTTAGAAAAAACCAAAATCCCAAAGCATTTGAAAGCCTTCCAGTTGAAGAACAACAAATGTTTAATGACTTTCTATCTTCAGGTGCAAAAGCGGATTGGTTTTATGTGCCAACAATTAATGAGGTTGCTGACAATGTAAACAATTTGATGGAAATGACTGAAGGCAAGAAGAATTTTAAACAAGGAATGACGACTCTTTTTAAATATGTTGACGATGTAAATGCTTCTGTCGAAAATGGGGTTCGTTTCGCAACATATAAAAATGCTAGGAAAGCTGGTATTTCTAAAAAACAATCAGCCATACTTGCCAAAAACCTGACAGTAAACTTCAACAGAAAAGGAATGGATGGTCAGACTCTTAATAGTTTATATCTATTCTTCAATGCAAGTGTTCAAGGTACAGCGAATATGCTTAGAGGTTTGAAAACCTCAAAAAGAAAACAACAAGCAGTTGCGGGTCTTGCTACGTTTGCGATGCTTAATGCATTATATAATGAAATGGTAGGTGGCGATGATGAAGAGACTGGTCGAAGCCATTACTCAAGAATCCCTGATTACATTAAAGAAAGAAACTTTATTGTTATGGACCCAAGAGGAACAGAAAGAGTTCCCGGCACAGTTGGAAAAGAAGGCTTGTATTTTAAATTTCCACTGCCATATGGATATAGTGTTTTTCATAATTTAGGAACAGGAATTGCAGATACATTGATGGGAGTTTCAAGTCCCGCACAATCAGCCAGTCTAATTACAGGGGGGATGCTAACATCATTTAACCCAATAGGCTTTTCAAGATCAAAAGATTTGGTGACAGGGGGAGTAAAAACAGCAACGCCAACAGCTCTTGTTCCATTGGTTGAGGTTGCAATGAATGAAAACTTCTTTGGCGCACCTGTTTATACAGAAAACTTTCCTATAGGCGCAAAAAGATCAGACAGCTCCCTTGCTAAAAAGAATACAAACGAGTTTCTTAAAAAACTAATGCCATTTCTAAACGAGATGACAGGCGGTAGTAAATATAAAAGCGGTTTGATTGATGTTTCGCCAGATACAGTTCAACATCTTTTTGACACAGTATTAGGTGGTGCGGGACAAACTGCTCGTAGAACACTGAGTCTTGCTGAAGAAACAACAAAGTCTATTGTGGCTAGAGGTGAGTTGCCAGACGTACCTGTTGGTCAAATTCCTTTTATTAGAAGAGTCAGGGGTGAGCCTGATCCATTTATGTCTCAAACAGAATACTTTCAAAGGAAACAAAACGTCATCAATGCTGTTGCTGAATACGATGATATGTCAGGTTCTTTGCTTAGTAAAAGAAGAAAAGAATATAAGGATAGGTATGGAAACCTTATGAAAATGGAACAGCGTGTAAAAAACACTGACAGAGTATTAAAGAGATTAAGAGACAGAAGGCAGAAACTTGATGACAAAATTCCTCAAAATGTTGCTGATGCTTTAAACATAGCAGATCAAATAGAGGTATTAGATGAGCGTATCAGAAAAGAATATAACAAGTTCAATAAGAAATATGACGAGAAAGTAGGTCGCTTCGACTAATTTTGACCAGTCAATATTTGACTAACCTATTGCTACATTCCTTGCACCAGTTGTATCCCGACAAAAATATTTAACCATTTACCAACACAAACACGAATACGACTACCAATACGAGTATTCCTACTGCTACATTATGAGTTTTCGCAAAACAATAATACAGCAGTCGGTAAACTAAAATATTTTTTTTCTCGGGCCGAAGCCGGCAATGAAAATATTTTTCTGGCAAGCAGGATTCTGGTTTTGAAAATATTTATACAAGCGTCACATTCTGACACATCAGAAACTAACACTAATTTAGATTTGATAGATGCTTATTCTACATCCACGAAAAGTGGAGCATCATTATAGAGTCGATCTCTAGCCATCTCAGCATATTCATCGTTGAGTTCAATCAATATGGC
>Ga0255048_10000309_pt1 | contig 38126 bp, 35 predicted proteins | sample JV7_2_2_MG_FD_183619 | JGI IMG/M metagenome (GOLD analysis project Ga0255048, IMG submission 183619) | Seawater microbial communities from Jervis Inlet, British Columbia, Canada - JV7_2_2 | ecosystem: Environmental > Aquatic > Marine > Inlet | place: Canada: British Columbia | collected 2016-10-06
GGGGAGGTTAGAGAACAGTACACTACCAAATAAAACCAAAAACTATGACGTTTTTATACCGTACTCAATCGTGGAGTAGTACCCCACAACACCCTAATCAAGATATGATTAACCTTTGGAACCATGTTGCTGATAAAGCCAACTGGAGAATAGTACAACTACCAAATGGATTTTACCAAACAGAATATAAAGATATAAAGGATCAAGACACATGGATTGATGTTACAAGAAGAGAAACTATAGAAGGTGCAGAATCTGCTATAGATGGATCAGTGGAACATTATGCTAAAAAACTAGAATTCCTTAAGGGTCCAAAAATCGTAAAGACATTTAAGTAAAAACCAATTTAATTTAATTTAATCCAATGAATGAGACAATAGTAAAGCATCTTAGCTTCGGTAAGGATGCAAAAAGTAAAATATACGAAGGTATAGAAAAACTCACTAGAGCCGTTAGTTCCACTTTAGGGGCTAGCGGTAAGTGTGTAATAATGGAAGACGACCGAGGAAATCCACAGATAACTAAGGACGGAGTAACAGTAGCTAATTCAGTTATATTGTTAGATCCAGTAGAGAACATGGGAGCTAAACTCCTAAAAGAAGCAGCAAGGAAAACAGTGACAGAAGCAGGAGACGGAACGACGACTGCCACGGTTTTAGCGCATGCAATACTAGAAGAAGCTTATAAAGCGCAAAAATCGGAATCGCCGCGGGAGCTAAAAGAAGGAATTAATTTGGCTGTTAACAAAGTGGTGCAATATCTTGAGAAAGTAGCCTTACCAGTACGAGGTGAAAAAATAAAACAAGTAGCCACAATATCAGCCAATAACGATGCAGAACTAGGTCAATTGATAAGTGATGCATTTAAAGCTGTAGATGAGACCGGGATCGTTATGATGGAAACAAACGATTCTCCGGATACAGTTATTGAAAAAATAGAAGGAGTACAATATGAAGCTGGATTTCAAAATTCACATTTTGTAACACATAAAGATAGAGATACAGCAGAATTAGATAATCCGGTCGTTTTAATATTAGATAATAAAATAGAGAATATTAGGAAAATACAAAGTGTATTAGAATATGTTATACAAGAAAAAGAATCTTTATTAATTATAGCTGATGTAGATCCCCAAGTAATGACTGCATTAGCAATGAACAAAGTAAAAGGTAATATTAAAGTAAATATTATAGATGCTCCTGTTCACGGAATTAACCGTAAAGAAATTTTAGATGATTTAGCAGCTCTAACTAATGCAACAATAATTAATGAAAATCTAGGAGATGACATTGATTTAATAAGTATTGATGCTTTGGGTAGGTGTAAGAAAGCTATTAGTAATAGAATAGAAACTATATTACAAGTAGAAGAAATGTCTGAAGAAGTAGATACACTAATAACTAACTTACGCGATAAAATAGAATCAACATCTAATACTAATTTAAAGTTAAGATACGAAAAAAGATTGTCAAGATTAACTGGAAAAGTAGCTATTGTAAAAGTAGGTGCTAATTCTGAAGTTGAACTTAAAGAAAAGAAAGATAGAGTAGAAGATGCTATTTGTGCTACAAAAGCCGCGATTAAAGAAGGTATAGTACCAGGAGGTGGTATTGCTTTGCTAAATGCAGCAGATCATATAAAACCTAAATCTCCCGCAGAAAAGATTTTATTAGAAGCTATTAAAGCTCCTTATAAAATAATTTTAAATAATGCTGGTATAATAAATTATGAACCTCCAATAGTAAAAGGAAAAGGATTAGATGTGGTTACAGGTAAAACGGTGAGTATGGTAAAGTCCGGAATAATAGATCCTTTACTAGTTACTAAAAGTGCTCTACGTAACGCGGCTTCAGTAGCTACTACTATTTTATCCACTGATTGTGTAATTAACAATGTGAGAGCATGAGAGCGGTTGGAAATTATTTAATCATAAAACCTATAGATCCAGCTACTGTAGAAACAACTGGAGGATTAATTTTAGGGAAAAATCAAAGAAACGATATAAGATATCAAGAAGCTAACGTATTGAGTGTTGGAGCAGAAGTAAAAGGAATAAAAAAGAAAGATAAAATATACTTCGATATAGCTAGTGGTAACTTAATAGAAATAAATAAAAAGATATATTCAGTTATAAGAGAGTCTGACGTGATCATAGTTTTATGAGAAAATTAACTCCTTCTGACTTAAAAAGTTTAAATTTATTTAAACATTATAGGATTATACGTAAATGGGCCAGTAAAACATGTAATATTAAAGAGGCAGACCTTGAACTATTAATGTATTTAGATGCTTTAGATTTATTTACCAAACAAGATTTTAAAGAAGGAGTGTATTCTTATAGTTGGGATAATAGAAGATGGAACAGATTATTAAAAGAAGATTGGATAGTTGTTTGGAGAAAGAGAAATAGAACAACCCAAAAATATCACATTTACAAAACATCTTTTAAATTTAAACAACTATTAAATAGAATATATAAAATAATTTTAGGGGAGGAAGATATTCCTACTACACAAAAAAGTAATAAAATAATGAAGGGTGACAGCTACATGAATAAGGTTTTAAGTCATTCTATTTTAAACATAAACAAAGATAAAACTAGATAACATGGCTTACATGAAAGACAGATCACTTAAACAAATAGCTACAAACATTATTCCTCAAGGAAATGTTCCAACTGTTCCACAACAGTTTCAAACAGGAAGTTATTATCCACAAGGAACTACTAATACTCCACCACCTATGGGAGATGCATTTGTAGCAGGACCACAAGGTCCCCAAATATATAATAATCAAATGGGGATGGGTGCTCAAATGGGTACTGCACCTATTGCTCAAACAGCTGCTGATAGTACAGGTACTACTATGGCTGGAATGGGAGAAGGTCAGTTTGCAAATCCTTATTGGAAACAAGTTGCTACTAAATCAGATTCAACTTTTAAATCTAAAGGAATAAATCCAGCAGGTGTTACTTTTCCTAAGTCAATTCAAAAATCATTAATGACTGAGGGATCTACTTCAATCCATAAAATTTATGGAGCAAAAGGTGAATTAGAACAACAATACGGGATTTCCAAAGAAGCCTCAGAAAAACATATGCAAAAAGTAGATTCTACTTTAAATGCACAAGGAATAAATTTATTCGATTAAAAAAAAATAATTATGCCAACAGGATATAAAAACAACCAAAGACCCGCCGGTGTGGCTAGGCCAATGCCAGGTGTGGACAACTCAACTAAAACAATGGCTGGAGATAAATCAACAACTGTCAAACCAGCTTTTAAGATTAAACCACAGGTTTACAAGGGTAACGCTGTACTTAGAGCCCAGAAGTAATGGGCTTGGATGATCTAAAGTTATATTGTTTAAATATAACTTCGTTCACTATTGCAAGTTTCGATTGGTTAGAACCCGTGTTAAAAATAACTTTACTTCTAGTAACTATTGGGTATACTGTACATAAGTGGTGGGTTATGAAGAAAGGAAAAAATGAGGCAAATAAATAAAATAATTGTACATTGTTCAGCTACCAGGGAAGGTGAAAATATTCCTGTAGAAACCATTAAAAAATGGCATGTAGATGGAAGAGGATGGAGCGATATAGGTTATCATTTCTATATTGACATATATGGAGAAATACACAAAGGTAGAGATATAGCCAAAATCGGGGCTCACGTAAAAGGACATAATAGAAATTCAATAGGAGTTTGCTATTGCGGAGGCGTAGAAGCAGATGGTAAGACCCCGAAAGATACTAGATATGATTGTCAAAAAGATAGTTTATTGGCAGTTTTAAGAACATTAAAAGCTATGTATCCAGAAGCTGTTATACACGGCCATCGAGATTTTTCAAACAAAGCATGTCCATCTTATGATGCGACAGAAGAATATAAACACTTATAACATACACAACATGAATAGAGATGACAAAGACATGATGCATAATAGAGAATTAATTTATGATGCAAAAGGTCAATTGCATAAAGCTGACGAAAGATATAAAAAAGGCGATAAAGGTGCAAAGAAAGAAATGATTCACGATAGAGAATTAATACACGATGCTAAAGGAGAAATCCATAGAATCGATGTTCAGAAACATGGTTTTGAAGCTTCTGCACATAAAATACATAAACATATGAGACATTAACCATGGCATATAAAAGAATGAATTCTCCATTACAAAAAAGATTAACTACAAAAGAAAGAGACAATATGTCTTCAAGTACCTTTTGTGGACCAGATAGATCTTTTCCAGTTCCAGATTGTGACCATGTTACAGCAGCAAGGAGATTAGTTGGAAGATATAAAGGTGAAGGAAGTAAGGAAAGTATTTTAGCTTGTGTATCAAAAAAAGCTAAAAGTTTAGGTTGTAAATAAAAAACATTATTATGGATAAAATTAAGAAAGTAGTTATGTCTCCTTTGTTTGCGAGTGGATCATCCGCTCTTATAGGAGTAGCGTTAATAGCAGAAGCACATCCATTATATGCTGGTATAGCATTTGGATTTGGAATAGCAAAATTTCTACAAGCTTTTAAATCTAGCGTGTGAGAAATCTTGGTGACAAAGTACATAAAGTAATGAGAGTAAGTGGGGTTCACCAGATAACAGAAGCTATTATGAATAAAGCAGGTAAAGATTGTGGTTGTAAAAAAAGACAAGAAGACTTAAATAGATTCAGTAACAAAATTGTAGATAAATTAACTAGTAATAAATGAGTTTTAAACTTACCCCTCCTTATAAAATAGATTGGACCTCAATATTTAGATTGGGAGATGACGAAGGTGAAGGTATTAATGGTGTTACTACTAATTCAGGAAATATAATAATAAATAAAAATATTTGTGATTCTGATCAATTAAATAATACTATCAGTCATGAAGCTGTGCATGTTGACCAAATTAAAAGAGGAGATATGCATTACGATGATAAGTATATTTATTGGAAAGGTAAGAAACATTTAAGAAGTAAATTACAAGAAGGTGATAAAAAGCTACCTTGGGAACAAGAAGCATACAAAAAAGAAAAACCTATAAAAAATAAAAAATGAGCAAAATGAAAAGCCATGGTATGTTCCAAGATAGAAATACTATGGGAAAAAGAGCAGTGTCTCAAAAAATGGGGGAAATGTTTCCTCACAATTTACCTAATCCTGAAAATCAATTATATACAGATGGTAGAGTAATAGATGCAAATATGCAATCCTCTCAATATAGAGAAGCTGATATGTCAAGTGCTGGAGTGCATCAAGACTATTCAACTGTAACCGAAGCTGTAGATAATCCAGATGCCCACAACAAAGTTGATTGGGGTGGATTAGGTGTTGAAGGAGTTAGTGATCAAACTAGTGCTATAAAATGGAGAGATGCTAATAAAGGTACAGAAGGATATGACAAAAATAACCCAGTGCAAAGTGCTATTAATACTAGTTTATCTAAACCCACTTCTAAATCCACTACAACTCCACCAGTAAAAACAACTAAACAAGTAAAGAAAACTGCTAAGAAAAACTATCCATCTGGATGGGCTACTCAAGCAGTTAAAGACTCTCAATCCTTAACTGATCCAAGTAAAAAAATTAATTATTTAGCTGCCACTGGCAGATCTCATCATCTATCCGGTAATACAACAAATGCTATGTTAGTGAAAAAAGAAATTGGAAGCATACTGGAAGCTAATAAAGGAAAAGGAATATTTATTGAAGATCAAGGACAAAGAGCTTGGTATAGAAACCCGTAAATAATGAAAAAATCTAAACATGGATATAAAAGAAATTCTCCAGATGTTAACAATGAATTTAACATTATAGAAGGATGTCGTATAACTATGAAAGATGTAGATTTTAAAGTTTTGGGTATAGATAATAATGGTTACGCAAAAGTAATGTATCCAGGTCATGATTATCATTTTCCAAATGCAAAATGGGTTAAAGAAACGCCTATAAAATGAAGGATAAAAAAAAGAAAAAGTTTAGAGATACTAAAGTAGGGATTTTCTTGAAAGATAAAGCCCCTACTATTTTAGATACTGTAGGTGAGTTTTTACCAGATCAAGGAGGATTAGGTATAGTAAAAAACCTTATATCAGGTGATAGTACTATTAATCCTAAAGATAAAGAAACCGCTTTAAAACTTTTAGACCAAGATATAGCAGAGATGGATAATATCTCTGATAGATGGAATAGTGATATGAAATCTGATTCATGGCTTAGTAAAAATACTAGACCAATGACACTCATTTATCTAACTTTATCCATGACAATATTTATAGTATTAGATTCTACAGTTATACTAGAAATAAATACAGGTTGGGTTTCTTTATTAGAAGCTTTACTTATAACGGTTTATGTAGCGTACTTTGGATCTAGAGGCGCAGAAAAAATAACAAAAATTAAAAAATAAAATAATGGCATCATTAGACCAAGAAAACATATATTCACCTAAAAGAACTATCAGTGGAAGTATTCCTGATAATGCTAGAATTATGGGCCATGCTTCAGTGGACATTAATACTTTAGGTTTAGGTAATCAAATCCCAGGTACAGGTAGTCCTAATAGAGGAGCTGCATTATACTGTGGACAAGCATATACAAGTATTGAAGTAATTTTAGAAGGAGATGTAGGAGAAGAATCGGCACCAGGCGTTCAAAAAACTACAACTTTAAATGGTATCGCCGCGGGATCTTTCTTACCTATATTAGCAGTTCAAGTTCAAGCAACAACTCCAGCTATTGGTAGCGTGGGGAACTTAGTAGCATTACTATAAGTTATGTGGATAGGTATAGCTAATATAATACCAATAATAAATAATCTACCTGGACAAGGTTCTTCTGGACCATCTCCCCCTACTATTTGTTATATTGAGTTAGAAACATCAGGTGGAACAGACTATGTAGAACTAGAACCAGTTGCGTCTACTGATGTAATGGTATTAGAACTGTGTGGAACTCCTCCTACTTCTAATGTAATAGGTCAAAATGGTACCGATAACTTAATAACACAAAACTCAGAACCAATAATAATACAATAACATGGCAGATAAGAAATTCTCCGATTTTACAGTACAAACAGATTTAACAAACATTGATGGTTTTGTAGGATTTGATACTACGACTAATTATAGTATAACTCCAGCATTTCTAGAGGCTAGTTTAAATTTAGATAATTTTACTACAGGTAAACTAGCTATTGCACAGGGTGGAACTAACTCTATTACAGCTCAAGCAGCTATTGATACATTAACAAATGTAGCAGGAGCTACAGCTGGTGATGTACTTACAGAAAGCGGTGGAAATGCCGTGTGGCAAGCGCCTGCAGCTGGTGGTACATTTAAATGGGGTGCTGATTTTTATTGTGACGATCAATTTGATACTGCCACTCCATCGGCAACTAAAGGACCAACTTTTAAAGGTCTGTATTGGTCTGGAGCAGGAAGAGCAAACGCAAATTCAGGGGCTTTTTATTATCCTTATATAGTTCCATTTGATAGTACTATAGTTGGTGTTCAATGGTTTTTTCAATCTAACACTATACTAAATATAGCAGCACTAGAATCATGCGATTTAAGATTGTATAAATTTACTAATGGAATAGGAAGTGATCTTAACGATCAAAGTATTAATACTAACTGGACTGATCAAGGAAGTTTAGGTATAACTTTTACAGGTCCATATGCTGCTAGACCAGGTTTAGTAACTAGTGTGGTATCATATGCTATGACAGCTGGAGATATACTTTTGATAAGAATGGACGAACCAGTTGGTACTATTGACCCAACCACCTTCGATAGAACTTTTTGTCAATTACTTTTTGAATCAACTTAATAAAATAAACAATAATGGCAAACGAAAAATTTAGCGAATTTATAGTAAAAACAGATCTTACAGATTTTACAGGATTAGTAGGGTTTGAGACAAATACAGCTAATTACTATATAACTACATCTAATTTCTATAACGATTTAGAAGCCAATTTAGATTTAACAGATTTTACTACAATAACTGGTGGAGCAATTGGTGATGTATTAACAGTTGATGGAACAGGTGCAGCTTTAGAATGGTCAACTCCCGCGAGTGGTACCGTAACTTCGGTGGCAGCTAGTGGTGGAACTACAGGTATGACATGGAGTGGTTCTCCTATAACAAATTCAGGTACTTTAACTTTAGGTGGAACTCTAAGCGCTGGTCATGGAGGTACTGGATTTACTGGACCATCTAATATTGGAGATCTTATTGCGGCTAATACAGCTTCTACTTGGACATCTATTGCTGCAGGTACAATTGATTATGTATTAACTTCATTGGGACCAGGTATATTGCCAATATGGAAAGCAGCATCTGGCGGTGGTGGAACTAATAGATGGACAGTTCAAGGATCATTCCAAGGTTGGAGAGAGAATCAACTTGCATTAGGAGTTCCTATGGCTCAATTTTTCACCGGTGGTGGTGGTGCTGGAGGTCTTGACGATTTAGGATTTTGGAGAGCACCATTTGCGGTTACTATAGAAAACATCTATATGACTTGGGCTTATGAAGTTAATTATTCTGCCCCAAGTGGTGGAGCTGTAAGTGTAAGCTTATATAAAATAGCCGCAGCAGATTGGAACAACACTAACTATCCAGATGTAATTGGAGACTGGGGGCTTCCGTTAATGACAGGTACTATTCCAGGTACAAGTCTAGGAAATGATTATTGGGAAGATACTTTTTCTCTCGGAGGTACAATAGCTTTATCACCTGGAGATTATGTAACTATAATGATGCACACTAATCCAGGTACTGGTGGAAGCGCTCCTGATGCCGCTATATCATTACAAATGGTAATTACAGAATAAAACAAATATAAATTAAATTTAATCAAATGAAAATTAAAGAAGAACAATTAACTAAAATTAAATCACAACAAGAACAATTAAACAATTTAATAAACCAAATTGGTATATTAGAAGCTAACAAACATGGGTTACTCCATGAAATGGCTGGAGTAAACCAAGATGTAGAAAAGTTTAAAAAAGAATTAGAAGAACAATACGGTGCTGTTAATATTAACTTAGAAGATGGTACTTATACTAATATTGAAGTAGACCAAGCAGAACCAGCATTAGCAGAGTAATCATGGATACCGTTATTAGAAAGATCAGTATTGGATCTGATTATAAAAACGAAGCTATGCATTATTCTTTAAGTCAACAAGTTTACGGAGGTCATATTATTTGTGATATATTATATGAAGAAGAAGATAGCTCATATAATATATTCATTAAGAAGAATGAAGAAGTTATTCCATGGAAGAAGTTTAATTCTAATATGGCTATTTCTGTAGAATACGACTTAGAATATTAATGCAAGCTTTATATAAATTCCTCGTTGAGCCTATTGGAGAAAGATATAACAACGTTATACAAGTAGGTGATAAACAACTTATTATCAACACTAAAATAGAAACGTTTAAAGCGGTAAATAAAGTAGCTAAGGTAACACAGATACCTAAAAACATTATTACTAATATAAACGTAGGAGATATAGTTATTATTCATCATAATGTCTTTAGAAAATTCTATGACATGAAAGGTCGAGAAAAGAATAGTAAGTTATATTTTAAGGATAATAAATATTTTGTAGAATTAGATCAAATATATTTATATTACCAAAATAATAAATGGAATACTTTAGGAGATAGATGTTTTGTTAAACCCTTAGCGGATCAAGTACAGAAAGGTATACTAAGATATAGTAACTCTCATTTAAAGTCCTTAGGAATAAAAGAAAATAACATTGTCTATTATAAACAGAGCAGAGAGTTTGAATTTGTAGTAGACAATGAATTATTATATTGTATGAAATCAAAAGATATATTAGTGAAAGATGAACGTCAAGGAAACGAAGAAGAGTATAATCCAAGCTGGGCAACTAGCGGTGAAAGAACTAATAAAGGTTGCTCAAGAACCGATTGTGGACACGGGCGAAGATGTGTCTGCGGATCGATTAAAGAATGCAGCTGCAACAAAAAAGTTGGCAATATTTGATGCATTTGAAATTCTTCATAGAATAGAAGAAGAAGAAAACTTATTAGAAGGTATAGTTAAAGAAGAAAAGAAAGAAGAAAGATCTTTTAAAGGTTTTGCCGAAGGGAGAAGTAAATGAGTAACGATCAAACACTTTGGAAAGAAGTAAAAGATGTTGTAAATCCTTCTATTTTAAAAAAAGAAAACCGTTTAAAAAGATGGAAGTACGGTTATAATGAAGATTATGATTTTATAGTAATATCTAAAACAGGTAAAATTGGACAAGTTATTGAGATTCAGAATCTTCGCATTGCATTACCAACAGCAGATGAATGCTTTAAACGAAGCGAAGACAAAGAGAAGCAATATTGGGAAAAACAAGAATATCCCAAAGAATTAGCTAGAATTAAAAGTAGATTTGACTGGGAGGAATATCCAAATGATTTTAAAGAAAACTGGTACGACTATATTGACAATGAATTCAAAAAACGAGACGAGGGTTATTGGTTCTATAATAATGGTAATCCTACTTATATTACTGGTACTCATTACATGTACTTGCAATGGTCAAAGATTGATGTCGGATCAGCTGATTATAGAGAAGCCAATAGATTGTTCTATATATTCTGGGAAGCATGTAAAGCTGACACCAGATGTTATGGAATGTGTTACCTTAAAAACAGACGGTCTGGTTTCTCCTTTATGTCATCGGCAGAACTTGTTAACCAAGCAACAATATCAAGTGATGCAAGATTTGGTATATTATCCAAAACAGGAGCTGATGCTAAAAAAATGTTTACAGATAAAGTTGTTCCAATATCCGTTAATTATCCATTTTTCTTCAAGCCGATCCAAGATGGTATGGATCGCCCTAAAACTGAATTAGCTTATAGAGTACCTGCCTCAAAATTAACTAGAAGGAAATTAGATGATAATGTTAAATTAAAGGAATTAGCAGGACTTGATACAACAATTGATTGGAAAAACACGGGGGACAACTCTTACGATGGTGAGAAATTAAAAATATTAGCACACGACGAATCAGGAAAATGGGAACGACCCGACAATATATTAAACAACTGGAGAGTTACAAAAACTACATTAAGATTAGGCCGAAGAATAGTAGGCAAGTGTATGATGGGCTCAACTTCAAACGCGTTAGATAAAGGTGGAAACAACTTCAAAAAATTATACTATAATTCAGACGTTACTCAAAGAAATAGAAATGGACAAACAAGTTCGGGACTCTACTCTCTTTTCATCCCTATGGAATGGAACTTCGAAGGATTCATGGATACTTTTGGATCACCTGTATTTTTTACACCAAAAAATAAAACAATCGGAATCGATGGTCTCCCAATTACAGTCGGAGTCATTGAGCACTGGGAAAATGAAGTAGATGGATTAAAAGCTGATCCGGATAGTTTAAATGAATATTATCGTCAATTTCCTAGAACAGAGCAACATGCTTTTAGAGATGAAACTAAAGATAGTTTATTTAATTTAGTAAAAATTTATGAACAGATAGATTATAACGAAGATATAAATAATAGAACAAACATTACACAAGGTAGTTTCATGTGGAAGAATGGAGTCAAAGATACAGAAGTACAATTTGTTCCTACTAGAAATGGTAGATTTAAAATATCTTGGGTTCCACCTAAAAATCTCCAAAATCGAGTAATTATAAAAAATGGGGTTAAACATCCTGGCAACGAACACGTTGGGGCTTTTGGGTGCGATAGTTACGATATTAGTGGTACTGTTGATGGTCGCGGATCTAAAGGAGCACTTCATGGTTTAACTAAGTTTTCTATAGAAGATTCTCCTCCTAATCATTTTTTCCTAGAATATATTTCTAGACCTCCCACTGCAGATATATTTTTTGAAGATGTTTTAATGGCTTGTGTTTTTTACGGAATGCCTTTATTGGCTGAAAATAATAAACCTAGATTACTTTACTATTTTAAACGAAGAGGATATAGAGGGTTTAGTATTAATAGACCAGATAAGATTTGGAATAAATTATCTGTAACTGAAAGAGAGATTGGTGGAATACCTAACTCTAGTGAAGATATTAAACAAGCTCATGCAGCAGCAATAGAAGCATATATCAACGAATATGTAGGATTACTAAAGGATGGATATGGAGATATGTATCACCAAGCAACTTTAGAGGATTGGTTAAATTTTAATTTGAATAATAGAACAAAACATGATGCATCCATTAGTTCAGGGTTAGCAATTATGGCTTGTAATAAAAACAAATATAAACCCAATGCAGAAAGAATTATAACTCCTATGAATTTAGGTTTTAAAACCTATGATAACACAGGATACTTATCAAAAATTAATAGATAATATATGAAAATTTACACAAATAGTCATAGTGCATTTCCAGATCAGGTAGTACCAGACGGGGAAAAGGCTACGTGGGAATACGGATTAAGAGTAGGCCGCGCTATTGAAGGTGAATGGTTTTGGGCTGGACAAGGTAGAGATAAATTCTATCAAAATTATAATAATTTCCATCAATTAAGACTTTATGCAAGAGGAGAGCAATCTATACAAAAATATAAAGATGAATTAGCAATTGATGGAGATTTATCATATTTAAATTTAGACTGGAAACCTGTTCCAATATTACCAAAATTTGTAGACATTGTTGTTAATGGAATTTCTCAACGTACATTTGATATAAATGCTTTTGCTCAGGATCCGGTTTGTGCTAGGCAAAGAACTGAATATGCTGAAGGTTTATTAACAGACATAAACGCAAAAAGCTTTTTAGAACAAGTTGAACAATCTCTAGGTGTTAATGCTTTTAATGCTGGCGATAGAGATAGTGCTCCTCAAGATGAAGAAGAACTAGCGGTTCATTTACAAATGGATTTTAAACAAAGTGTAGAAGTTGCAGAAGAAGAAGTTATAAACCAAGTATTAGATAAGAATAAATATGAATTAACTAGAGCTAGAATTAACTATGATTTAGCAGTTTGTGGAATTGGAGCATTAAAAACTACTTGGAATGAATCAGAGGGGATAGTAGTAGATTATGTAGATCCTGCACATTTAGTTTGGTCCTATACAGAAGATCCTAATTTCCAAGACTTATGGTATGTTGGAGAAGTTAAAGGAATTAGCTTATCAGAACTAAAGAAAGAATTCCCTGCTTTAACAGCAGCGGAATTAGAAGAAATACAAAAGTATCCCGGAAATCAAAATTATATAAGAAACTGGAATGGTAGACAAGATAATAATACGATTCAAGTATTATATTTTGAATATAAAACTTATACTAATCAAGTTTTTAAATTAAAAGAAAACGCTTTTGGATTAGAAAAGATATTAGAAAAGCAAGATACTTTTGATCCACCAGCAGACGCTTTAGGTTATGGAAAATTAGAAAGATCTATTGAAACGTTATATTCAGGAGCTAAAATATTAGGACATCCTCAAATGTTGAGATGGGAATTAGCTAAAAATATGACTCGTCCTATAGCTGATACAGTTAAAGTGAACATGAATTACGCAATTTGTGCTCCAAGAATGTATAAAGGTAGAATTAATTCATTAGTGAATAGAGTTACAGGATTCGCTGACATGATACAATTAACCCATCTTAAACTTCAACAAGTTTTAGCTAGAATAGTGCCCGATGGTGTATATTTAGATGTAGATGGTTTAGCAGAAGTAGATTTAGGAAATGGAACAAATTATAATCCTAAAGAAGCGTTGAACATGTATTTCCAAACGGGTTCTGTTGTAGGTAGATCTTTAACACAAGATGGAGATGTTAATAGAGGTAAAATACCTATACAAGAATTATCAAGTTCTAATGGTATGGCTAAAATGCAGTCATTGATCCAAACGTATAATTATTATTTACAAATGATAAGAGACGTAACAGGATTAAATGAAGCTAGAGATGCTAGTGTTCCTGATAAAGATTCTTTAGTAGGTTTACAAAAATTAGCCGCTGCTAATTCTAATACTGCTACTAGACATATATTACAAGCTGGATTATTCTTAACACATAGAGCATGTGAAAATATATCCTTAAGAGTTGCAGATTCATTAATGTATCCTACAACTAGACAGTCGTTACAAAATAGTTTATCTAATTATAATGTAGGAACATTAGACGAGTTAGCAGAATTAAATATTCATGATTTTGGAATATTTATAAATCTAGAACCAGATGAAGAGGAAAAAGCTCAATTAGAACAAAACATTCAAATCGCTTTAAAAGAAAATCAAATATACTTAGAAGACGCTATAGATATTAGAGAAGTTAAAAATTTAACATTAGCTAATCAATTTTTAAAGTATAGAAGAAAAAAGAAACAAGAACAAGATCAAGCTACGCAGAAAGAAATGATTCAAGCTCAAGCCCAAGCGAATGCAGAAGCTGCTGAAAAAGCTGCTATGGCCGAAGTACAGAAACAACAAGCATTAGCTGAAACTGAAGCTCAACTGAAAAAAGTTGATATGGAACTATCATTACAAAAAATGCAAGTTGAATTAAATCATAAACTTAAAATGGCAGAAGTGCAACATGGTTATGATCTTCAATTAAAGCAAATGGATGTAAGTCAAGCTGGAGTTAAAGAAGATAAAATTGAACAAAGAAAAGATCAAAGAACAAGAATACAAGGAACACAACAAAGTCAAATGATAGCGCAAAGAACTAATGACAGCGCTCCGGTAGATTTTGAAAAAGGAGGTGGACCAGGTCAAATCCCACTAACATCAGAAGATTTTATGGCCCCTTAAATTATTAATTATTATATTATATTATGTCAGAAGAAGTAAAACAAGAAGGTGAGTTCAAGGTGAAGAAAAAACCAGGACGACCTAAAAAATTAAATAAATCAAAAGAAGAAAATACTGTAAAAGTAAATCTTAATAAAAAAGAAGAAGATGCCATTCCTGAGTCAGAAACAACGAGGGTTGTGTTATCGCCTGATGGAGAGAGCAAAGAAGAAGGGAAAGAATCCGAAGTGGAATTGCAACCTATGGGAGAAACACACACCGAAAAACAAGAAACTCCCCAAGAGAGTAACGAAGAAGAAGTAATTGAAGAAATAGTAGAAGAAACAAAAGAACCTATTAAAGAAGTTACACCACCAATAGTACAAGAAACTCAACCTGAACTTCCTGAGAATATAGAAAGTTTAGTAAAATTTATGAAAGACACAGGTGGAACAGTGGAAGACTATGTTAATTTAAATAAGGACTACAGCAATGTAGATGATAATATAGCATTAAGAGAATATTACAATAAGACTAAACCTCATCTTGATTCTGAAGAAATTGATTTTCTATTAGATGATAGATTTTCATGGAATGAAGAAGAGGAAACTGAGCGAGAAGTTAAAAAGAAAAAACTCGCTTATAAAGAAGAAATTGCCAAAGCTAAGAATTTTCTTGAAGCTTCTAAAAGTGATTACTATAAAGATATCAAGTTGAAATCAAATAGTAATGTTACACAAGAACAACAAGAAGCCTTAGACTTTATCAATACATACAAACAGAGCCAAGAACAAGCACAAAAGCTACATGGAACATTTAAACAAAAAACTCAAGAATTCTTTAAAGGAGATTTTAATGGATTTAATTTTAATGTTGGAGAAAAAGAGTTTAGATATAAATTAAATAATCCTAATGAAGCTGCTAATCGCCAATCAGATCTTAAATCCGTTTTTAAGAAGTTCTTAAATGATGATGGGAGTGTTCATGATTACTCAGGTTATCACAAAGCTGTTTACGCTGCTGCTAATGCCGACAACTTAGTTAAACATTTTTATGAGCAAGGTAAAGCCGATGCTGCTAAAGATATTATAGCTAAATCTAAGAATATCCAAGATGGGAGACCACGATCAACCTCAACAGGGGATGTGTTTATTAATGGATTAAAAGTTAAAGCCATAAGTGGTGCAGATGGTTCTAAGTTAAAAATAAAAAAAAGAACATAACTTAAAAATTTAAAATTATGAGTTTAAATCCAGCGTTGGGTCCAAATTTGGAACCAGCTCAGAAGCGAATGGCGTTAGCCACTAACTATTTGTCTTTTACAGATGGGGATAACGATTTCGCACAGCAATATTTACCTGAGCTCTATGAGCAAGAGGTAGAAAGATATGGTAATAGAACTATTGCCGGATTCTTAAGAATGGTTGGCGCTGAAATGCCAATGACATCGGACCAAGTTGTTTGGTCTGAACAAAATAGATTACACGTAGCTTATGAAACGTGTGAAGTAATAGATGATACTACTATTAGAGTAAGCATTGATCCTGACGTTAGTGCCGCTGGCGGTGCTGTTGGAAGCAAAGAATGTGCTATTAAAATTAACAACACTTTAGTTGTTTATGGAAATGGGACAACTGGTGCTGGTCAAGGTAAGACTATGAAAGTATTAGTAACAGCTGCTCCTGGTAATTACCAAGGTGGTGGTGCTGGTGTAACTAGAACATGTGATGTAACTGTTGCTTGTTATGAAGCGAGTGGTTTAACCACAGGCGCTGCTACTCCAGGTGAATTTGATGGATCTGGATCTTCAGGTGGATTAAATTCTGCTGTTGCAGTATTCGTTTATGGTTCTGAATGGGAAAAAGGGTCTAATACAGATGCTTTAGCTTCTATTGAGCCTGATTTCACACAGTTTAGTAATTCTCCAATAATCATAAGAGATAAGTTTGAGATCAATGGATCTGATACTGCTCAAATTGGTTGGGTTGAAGTTGCGACTGAAGACGGAACATCTGGTTTTCTATGGTATTTAAAATCTGAATCTGAAACAAGATTAAGATTTGAAGATTATATGGAAATGGCGATGGTTGAAGGTCAATTAGCCACTGCTGGTTTAGGTGCAGGTTCTGTAGGGAACATTGCTCTTGGGAATGCAGCTATGAGTGGTCAAAAAGGTACGCAAGGTTTATTTGCTGCTATTAAAGATAGAGGTCATGAATATCAAAACTTCGCTGGTACTGGCGGTGGTAATGATGCTTTAGATGATTTTGATTCTATTTTAGCTCAATTAGATTTTGAAGGTGCTATTGAAGAAAACATGATTTTCTGTAATAGATCTTTAGCTTTAGCAATTGACAATATGGTTGCTAATGTAAATGGATCAGCTCAAGATGGAGTTAATGGTGCATCTTATGGATTATTTGAAAATGATTCTAATATGGCATTAAACTTCGGGTTTGATGGTTTTAGAAGAGGTTCTTATGACTTCTATAAAACTGACTGGAAATATCTTAATGATGCTTCTACTCGTGGTTTAGCGAAAGATATCGAAGGTGTATTAGTACCTGCTGGTACTTCAACAGTGTACGATCAAATGTTAGGTTCTAATATTAGACGTCCATTCTTACACGTAAGATATAGAGCTTCAGAAGCTGATGACAGAAGACTTAAGTCTTGGGTTACAGGTTCTGTAGGTGGAGCTTATACATCATCTTTAGATGCTATGGAAGTACACTTCCTATCTGAAAGATGTTTAGTTACTCAAGCAGCTAATAACTTTATGTTATTCACTACTTGATAAATATCAAACTGCTAGGGTGCTTCGGCACTCTAGCTTTTATTTAATTATATTATATTATGGCAACAAAAGAAAAAAGAAAAGAAGAAGATGGTTGGGAAATAAAAGATCGTCTTTATCATTTGGTAAATAAGAAACCTTTAACATTAAGATTGAACTGTAAGCATAGTAGAAGATCTCCATTACTTTATTTTGATGAAGAAAATGGTGAACAAAAAGAATTGAGATATGCTACGAATATGTCCTCTCCTTTTGTGGATGAGCAGAAAGGAACAGCAACACTAGGACATATTGTTTTTAAATCAGGAAGGTTATATGTTCCTAAAGAATCACAAAATTTACAAAAATTATTATCTCTATATCATCCTAGAAGAGATAAAGAATATAGAGAGTTTAAACCTCAAGTAAGAGCGGCCTCTGATATTGACTATTTAGAACTAGAAATTGACGCTTTAAACGTAGCTAGAGATTTAGATATAGATCAAGGAGAAGCTATTCTTAGAGTAGAAGTTGGATCTCGAGTCAGTAAGATGAGTTCTAAAGAACTAAAAAGAGATTTATTAGTATTTGCTAAAAATAATCCTAAATTGTTCTTAGAATTAGTCTCTGATGAAAATATTCAATTAAGAAACATAGCTATTAAAGCTATAGAAGGTCGTATATTGAAACTATCACAAGATAATAGAACAGTAAGTTGGGCATCTAATGGAAGAAAATTAATGACAGTTCCATTTGATGAAAACCCTTACTCTGCTTTAGCGGTGTGGTTTCAGACCGATGAAGGTTTAGAAGTTTTTAAATCAATAGATAAAAAACTCTCTTAACATGTAATTATAATTAAGGCGGCCATAGCGCCGCTTTTTTTTAAAATATTCCTAATGGCTATAAATGTAAACGACGTATATCAAACCGTCTTATTAATTCTAAATAAAGAACAAAGAGGGTATATGACTCCTTATGAATTTAATAAGATAGCTACACAAGTGCAAAGAGAAACTTTTGAACGTTATTTTGATGATTTAAATATCTATGCGCGCACACCTCAAACAGAAGTAGAATATTCTGATCGATTAAAAAATACAGAAGAAAAATTAGAAACTTTTAGAACTTCTAATTATCCACTTTATTCTAATGGAGGTTTTGATATACCTAGTAATTTATATAGATTAGGTGGAGTAACTTTTAGGGATTTTCTTGAAATTCCAGGTTCTCCAGGAAACTATAACTTCAGCAGTTCCTATGTTGAAGTTCAACAATTAGATCGTCATGAATTTAATTTAGTAACTCGCTCTAAATTAACTGCCCCAACAAAATCATTCCCATGTTATTTATATGAGAATAATAAACTATTTTTAAGTCCAAGTACTATAAACGTTGGATCGATATTAAGTCCTGACCAAGACGGATGTATTTTAATTGATTATATTAAAAAACCTAGTAATGTTGTGTGGGGATATAGTATTGGTAATGTTGGTCAATATATTTATGCTCCTCCAGGAACTAGTGGAGTAGTAATACCTAGTACAGGTTCAGTAGATTTTGAGTTGCATAATTCAGAACAAACCGAAGTTGTTATAAATATATTATTTTACGCTGGAGTAGTAATTAGAGATCCTCAAATAGTACAAGTTGCTACACAGAAAATACAACAAGAAGAACAATTAGAAAAATCATAAAATATGGGATTAATAACTGAAACAAACGCTCAATATTATTCTGGACAACAAATGTTCACTGTAGGAGCGACTCCACAATATATTTTTGATGTTACATTTGATACTCCATTAGTGAGTGCTTATGATATTAATGGTACAGAAATAGCACCTACTTCTAACTATAATGTATTTGCAATTTTTGCAGGATTATCTCCTATTCAATTAGCTCAAAATACTTCTTATATCTCTGGACCTAATGGTTCACAAATAACTATTCCCGATTTGAATGATCCAGGTACTATAAATTACCAATTAATTATTCAATTGACCGAACCTACTATTGGAACAAATTATGGGAGTTATGAATATATAAGTTTAAATGATGTTGTAGATAACTTTTTAGTTGGATATGTAGGTCCTGATAATATTATTCCTAGAGTAAGAAGAACAGATGTGTTATTTCATGCTAAAAGAGGTTTACAAGAGTTTTCTTATGACACATTGAAGAGTGTAAAAGAAATGGAATTAAATATTCCTCCAAGTTTATCTGTACCTTTACCACAAGATTATGTTAATTATGTTAAAGTGTCATGGGTAGATGGTAGTGGAGTCGAGAGAATAATATATCCAACTACATTAACATCTTATCCAACTGAACTTCCTATTCAAGATGATAAGGGAATTCCCACTCAAGACTCTTTTGGAAATAATATAGAAGCTTCTCAAGCTATTATAACAGAAAGATGGAATTCTTTAAAAAATAATTGGACTACAAATTGGCAAAATTATCCTTATGGAGATTATTTTGGATATTATCCAACTTTAAATTGGTATGGACGTTTATATGGTTTAAATCCAGAAACAGCTCAACAAAATGGCTGGTTTGGTATTAATGAAAGAACAGGTACTCTTTCTTTCAGTAGTGGATTAACAGATGCTTTAATTACTTTTTCTTATATTTCAGACGGTTTAGCTAGTGATGCTGATACTAAAATTCCTAAAATGGCTGAACAAGCAATGTATATGCATATTGCTTATAGCATATTATCTACACGGAGAAATATTCCAGAATATGTAGTTCAAAGATTTAAAAAAGACAGAAGTTCAGCTTTAAGAAATGCTAAAATAAGATTGCAAAATATTAAATTAGGTGAATTTACTCAAATTATGAGAGGTAAATCTAAGTGGATTAAACATTAATTATGGCAGAAATTAAAAATACATTTATAAAGTCTAGAATGAATTCAGATCTAGATGCTCGTTTACTCTCTAATAATGAATATAGAACTGCTAGAAATATAGCAGTAAGTCAATCAGAAGGAGAAGGTGTAGGTAGTTTAGAAACTGTTTTAGGAAATGTATTATTAGAAGATTTTTTAGATAGTGAATGTAATGCTAAGATTATTGGTCATTATTGTGATAATAATCAAAGTAATATATATGTATTTTTAACAGATTATATAGATAGTTCTCCATCAGGTATAGCACGTCAAACTCCTAGTACTGCAACTTGTCAAATTTGGGTAAAAAATATAAATACCTCTCAAAAAACAAAACTTGTAGAAGGTAGTTTTTTAAATTTTTCTTTAAATAGTCCTATTACAGGGATAAATATAATAGAAGATTTACTCTTTTGGACCGATAATAGAAATCAACCTAGAAAAATTAATGTTAAACAGGCTAATGCTAATCAAACATCCACACCAACTTATTATACAAATGAAGATCAAATTTCTGTAGCTAAATACTATCCTTTAGATCCTATATTATTACATCAAGAATATTTAACAGGGTATAGTATTATTGATGATGGCTGTGATGGATGTACTGGTATTGATCCTTCTGTTTATAAACAATATGCTGTAGATGGTGATATTTTACCTACAACAACTAATGGAGATGGAACAGGGATGACAGTAGTTATTATTCAAACTACTGGATCGGGAGAGGTAGAGGTTATTAGAATAGAAAATACAGGCATGGGTTATACTGATGGAGATAGAGTTTATATAGCGCCTAAAGCTGGAACTTTAGAAATTGAGTTAGAAATGCAAGTTCAATCCACTATGAAAGATACTTGTACTGAATTATTACCTAACTCTACCACTATAGAAGCTGGAAATCCTGCTCCTGCTACTGAAACAGTGACTAGTGGATCGCCATTTGATGTTACTTCCAATATTCCTAGTTATTACGTAGGATGTAAAGTAAAGTTGTTGCAAGGTGGAGTAGATGTCACCCCGGAATCTGGAGCTACTTTAACAGCAGTTGCTGTAACTCCAACAGCGACTGTTACGTGGGTAGGTGATCCAGCAACCCAAAACGTTGACGATGTTGTATTAGCCGTAAACCCTGATTATAATTCTAATTGGCCTGGTGATTGTGAATTTTTAAAAGATAAGTTTGTAAGATTTGCTTATAGATTTAAGTTTGATGATAATGAATATTCTTTAATATCTCCCTTTACTCAACCCTGTTTTATTCCTCAACAAAACGGATATTTTATTGACGAAAATGAAGATCAAGAAAATGCATATAATAATACAACTTTAGAATTTTTTCAAAACTTAGTAACTAATGTAGATTTAGTAATTCCATGTCCTAAACTTTTATGGAACAACCTTAGTGATATCGACGATATATTTTCTAATTTGACAGAAAAAATGCATGTTACTGATATTGAAATAATTTATAAAGATGATAATGAACTTACTTATAAAATTGTAGATTCAATTTCTACTAATGAATTTTCTCAAATAAGTGGATCTACTTTTATATATAGTTATCAATCAACTCAACCTTATAGAGTTTTACCTGAATCTGAAACTACTAGAATTAGTGATTCAATTCCTATTAGAGCTTTAGCACAAGAAGTTACTGGTAATAGAATTATATATGGAAATTATGTAGACAAACATAGTTCATTAGAATCTCTTGATTATGAAGTTGTAGCAACAGATAAAACTAACAGCAACCTTCAGCAAGAATATCAAAATCATACTTTAAAACAAAATAGAACTTATCAAGTGGGTGTAGTTTTTTCAGATAGATACGGGAGACAATCCGATGTAATACTGTCTAATCCTGCTAATGAAAACACTATAGTTGGATATAGTAGAGATACAGTATCAAATGAGTATAAAGAAGGAGGATTTAGTAGTAGTTCTGATCTGATAAGTCCTACCACGCCTTATGGATGGTTTGGTGATGTTCTTAAAATAGCATGGAATAATGTAGTTCCTTCAGTTAGTGACACCTCAGGTTATCCTGGTCTTTTTAACGGATATGTGTATAATCCTATTCAAAATTTATACGGTGGAACTGGATATGCTTTAGGATCTTACACAGATATGGCAACTACAGGTGGAAGCGGTAGTGGACTTACAGTGGATTATATAACTGATCAAAACACAAAAGGTGGTCCATCAGCAATTGGTCAAATTTTACAAGTATCTATAAGTGACGTAGGTGTTGGATATCAACAATATGATTTAATAACAATTAGTGGAGGAGGAGTAGATGCTACTTTTATATACAATCCTGAAATAACTTCTAATATATTAGGATGGTACGGATATAAAGTAGTTGTCAAACAACAAGAACAAGAATATTATAATGTTTATTTACCTGGAATAGTAAATGGATTGTTAAGTACTGCTGGAGCAGGATCTTCAAATCAAGCTACAATTAGTTTATTTGGAGACAATATAAATAAAGTACCTAGAGATCAAACAGATTTAGTTCCAGGACAAAAAACTTATACTTCTACTACAGATTTAGTTTTAAGAGTAGATAATGTTGTTAATAATAATGAGCAGTTCTATCCAGGAACATATGTTGAAAAAGTTGTAAATTTAGGGGAATTAAGTGATTTGGGTATACCTTTAGATAGGTATTCTCAACAATCTAGAGCAGCAACTGCACTAAACGCTTATTTAGAATTAGAAGGATATAATGAAGATATTCAACCAGGAATGGCTGTTACTAGCGTTTCCGATACAGGTGTGCCTAAAATAGTACCTAGTGATGGATTATATGTACAAGCTTCTTATATTGATGCTGCTTCTCCAGGCGATGGTAAAATTACTTTAAATGACGTAGTACCCCTTAGTGGAACTGTAGTTGCTACAGATGTTATAATTTTTTCCCCACCCGGTATTATTTACAACTCTGGATCAAATCCTTTAATTGGAGTATTAGCGACTAATACAACTATAGGGGTAGAACCTGATAGTAATTTTACTGTTAATCTATCTGTAGCAGAAACGGATCCTGTGAAATCTAATTTAAATATTTATTGGGAAACATCTACAGCTGGATTAATTAATGGATTAAATTCAAATATTGTTGAAAACGCGGATGTAGATAGTTTTGCAAATATAAGTAATATTGATATAAACTTCTCAGAAGCCACTCCAAGTGGAACTGTTATATCTAATTCATTTTCCGGATTAGATTATAGTAACCAACCTTTGATAGATCCTAATGCTACATGTCAATTATTAAGTGTTACAGATCAATCTCTTCAGCAAGTACTCAGAACTAGTGATTTTATTTTAACTGGATCTCTTGGGCAGTTTACCATTAAAACAGCTACAGATTTTTACTGTGGAAATGATACTGGCGCTTATACTTTTAATTTTGTAATAAAAATGACGATAAATGGAATAATTCACTATAAAATTGTCGTGGCTCAAGTAGGAAATGGAGATCCTTATTATACTGACTCTAGCGGGGTTCAATTACTAAATCCTCCATCTACTACTATTAACAACTTTATGCCAGCTGGGGGTTGGAGTAAAAATGGTTTAGTCGCAAGTTTCTGGAGTAAAAATGGAAGTATTTCTAATAGTTTAGATCAACAAGAATTAACATGGCGGATATCTAGTGCTATAATAACTCAAATAGAAAATAATCCAGATCCTGAATTTCAAGGTGGTTCTAATAGCACTGATCCTGATGATTATTCTTTTGATGCATACGATCCATGCGTAAATTGTAGTGGCGGTTCTCTTCCTTGGCAACTTTGTGTAGGAAAAGATGTAACAGGTTGGTATAGATTATGGCCACTTAGTGGACCTGCACCTTCTCCTTCTACAATTTATGGCGGTACCGCTCAATTTGATCCATTCTTAAGTTCTGATAGTTTTACCTCTAACGGACTCATTAAAGGAGCTATGTTAGTAAGTAATATACATTCACCCTCCCAAGCAATAACATGGACACAAACTGATGGATTCGTAAGTGGCTATGGATTTTTTAACTTTTTTGATGATTACTTAATATGGGGAGAAGATCTTATTACTGCACCAACCGGAGAATCTTATGTATCATATCCTGAATTATGTATTGATTTACAAACTACAGTTCAAATAGAAGTTATAGATGGTGCTGGAGCAGTTTTAACAGGGTTAGAATATATTATTAATTATAAAAATACTTATTAAATATGGCTTATACTGAAGAAGTAAAATACTTTAATTCGTTTTGGTTAAAAAAAGTAGAAGATGTCTCAGGTGATGCAGTGTGGCCAGGGGTACCTTATAATGACGCAGATCAAAGTGAATGGCCTGTATATCCTAACGCTGCTACTATATCTTCTAATAATTGGTACATAGAAGAATGTAGAATTAAAGGTGGTTTTAATGAAAGTTTTTATAATCAAGGAGCAAGAGCTTATATAAATGAAGAAAATATTATACAACAAACTAGAGGTAGTTCATTAATTCATTCTGGCATTTACAATTCTCGAACTGGTATAAATCAAACTAACGTATTTTCATTAGCAAATCCTATTACAAAATCTTTAGATCCTCATAATGGTACAGTTCAAAAACTAATAGCAGAAGATACTAACTTATTAATATTTCAAGAAGATAAAGTTAGTCAAGCTTTAATAGATAAAGATGCTATATACTCAGCAGAAGGAAAACCTTTACAAACAACTTCCAATGTGGTTATAGGACAAATAGTACCATATTTAGGTAGATATGGAGTAGGTAAATTTCCTTTTTCTGTAGCTAGATTTGGATTTAGAAAGTATTTTGTTGATCCTATAAGAGGTGTTGTGTGTAGATTATCTAGAGATGGTATAACAGAAATATCTAATTACGGAATGAAAGATTTCTTTAGAGATCAACTTTCTTTAATTAATACTATTACACGTAATCATTATGAAAAATGGGAATTTTATAGTGCTGACGTAAGTCCTGCAGTTAATTTAACAGAGTTTTATGTTCTTGGAGATATTTGTAAGATACCTATAGGTAGTAAAATAACTAATTTAACAGGTAATATTAATATAGAAACAAATTCTACTGTTATACAAGTAGAGGAAGCAGGATCTCCAAATATAATAAAAGTGACGGTAGATGTGCCTATAACACCTACTGCGGAAGGTAATTTTAAATATTCTTATAAACAACAAATAATAGGAGGATGGGATAATTGGAATAAATATTATACTACGAGTTTTCAGTCAGTTCCAGCGTGGTTAAATAATGATCCATACATCCGTGATTATAATACTTTATCTTTTGATGATAGTATTAAAGGATGGGTAAGTTTTTATGATTATAAACCTTTGTTTATAGATAGTATTAAAGGAATAAATATTACTTTTAACAATACAGAAGTTTGGCAACATTACAGAGGAAATGATGATAATTATGTTAACTTTTATGGATATACCAATGGAGCTACAGTTACTTTTATTTTAAATAACAATCCATCAGTAAAAAAAGTATTTAAAACTATAAACTATGAGGGAGATAATGGATGGTATGTTCCTATTATAGCAAGTAGTCCTACGCAAATGGATAACAGTCTTTCTTATATTGATTCAGCTAATGTTATACTAAGTTATGACGAAGGGATATACACTGATCCTGACACTGGAGTATCTCAAAGATGTGGTTTTGATAGAAAAGAAAACTTATATGTAAGTAACATAGTGAACGGTTCTCAAATTCGACCAAATGAAATTTTAGGTGGAGGAACTATGACTGGAATTAAAGGTTATTATACTACAGTTACTTTAGCTACGGATAATACTACTGATGTAGGAGGTAAGAAGATTTTATGGAGTGTAGGAAGTGAAATAGTACAATCATCTTAAATTAAATCAAATGGAAAAAGAATTGCAAGAAATAAAAGAACAAGTATTGACTGCTCCATTAACTAAAGAAGAGTCTAAACAACAATTTATAGAACTTACTAAACAATGGGATATAAAGCATACATTCGACTTTGATGAAGCTTGGGAAATAGGTCAACAGTTAAGAAGAAGAAAAGATTTTAGGGAAAAAATTAAAGAAGTTGAAAAAGAATTAAGTGAAAATCCAATATCTATGACAAGTGAAGAAATGACGACTGCTAATCCAGTTAAACATTCTTTTGCAGAAGGATTATGCGTGAGAGAAATATATAATCCTGCTAATGAAATATTAATAACTGCAATACATGCTCAATCTCATCCTTTCTTTTTACTTAAAGGCGAAATGTCTATTTTAACACATGATGGAATAGAGCATATAGAAGCTCCACATTACGGAATAACTAAACCTGGAGTTAAACGTGTAATATATACACATACACCATGCAACTTTATTACAGTGCACGCTACTGAATTAACGGACCCAGATGAAATAGTTGAATCTGTAACAGCTAAAACATTTGAAGACCCAAGAATAACTGAAGAAGATATGAAATTAATTAACCAATTAAAACTAACGATATGAGTATGTTAATGGTAGCTGCAATAGCAGCCCCACTAGTAATAGGAGGTATAAGTGCTATTTCTCAAAATAAAAAAGCAAAGGATATGGAGCAGGATGTTATCGATGCAGCTAATGATGTAGAACAACTTATAAATAATAGACAAGAAATATATGATGCATCAGGTGATATTAGAGCTATGAAGGCTCAATTAACTAATGCTTATGCAAATATGGGAGTTGCCACTCAAGCAGCTGAAATGCAACAACAACAAAGTGATATAGCTTTATCTAATATGATGGAAGGAATGATGCAAACAGGAACTGCAGCAAACGCTACTGCATTAGCACAAGCTGCAGCTAAATCTAAACAAGGAATATCAGCTAGTATAGAACAACAAGAGGTTCAAAATCAAAAATTAAGAGCACAAGGTGAACAGCAATTACAGCAGCAAAGAATGAGTATAGAGCAAGCGGCTATTGGAGCGGAACAACAAGCTTGGCAGTTAGCAGAAGGAAGAGAGGTATTTGATATTAATAGACAACAAGCAAATGCTGATTTTTTAAGAAATCAACAGCAGGCATATAGCGACGCGTCTCAAGCTGCTTGGATGCAAGGCGTGAGTGGTAGTACTAGTGTAGCTTCATCATACGCTGGGGGAAATCCATAAGCGGGGACGCTTCTAATATCCCTAATTCTACTAACAATCCTTATTCTTATTACACTCCAGGTTTAAGTATTAATACTATAGATTACAATATTGACGATACCTCTTATGGAGGTTGGACATAAAAAAAACATAACATGGCAACACAACAACCTAATTTACCTAATTATCAATTAAGCAAAGCGCCAGAAACGCAACTAGCGATTCTTGGTCAAATGAATCAAAATCTAACTGCTTCAATGAATAATTTAGTAAAAAATCAAAAAGCTAAAAAAGCTCAAGAATTAGCACTTGATAAAGAAGCGAGAACTGTTCAAAATCAGTTTCTTAGTGAATTTGGCAAAATTGACGGAAGTTTAGTAGGTCAAATGGATAAAGCTAATAGAATATGGGCTAGACAAACCGCTAGTACTTTAAACAAAATGTATACTAAAGCTTATGGATCTAATGGAACTGAAAAAGATAAAGACAACTATATGGATTTCCAATCTCAAGCCATGTATAATATAAAAGTAATAGGTACTAACGCTACTTTTGTAGCTAACAACCAAAAAGCTTTGTCAACTAACCAACAAGCAAAATCTAAAAAGAGTAAGAATTTTGGTTTGTTGAGTGATAATTATATGTATGAAGAAGGAGGTCAAGGATGGTATGAAGAAGGTATGAAATTTCAAAACGGCCAATATACTAGTTTTAGAATGAAAACACTTGACAACGGACAAGTTGAAATGGTTAAGATTGATAAAAACGGAGAAGAAGTAAATACTAACTTAAATGCGAGATATGAAACATATACTAAAAATGGTAAAGATTTAAGTTCCTATATAGTTGGTAAAGATGACTTATTATCTACATATAGTGATGGCCGTTATAAATCTAATATCAAAGCATTACTTGATGCAGATGTAACGAAGCAGAAAATTATAGAATTTGATTCGGGGAAAAATCAATGGACAACTTCACAAACTATAACTTATCCTAGTTTGCAAGACTTAGAAGTAAACAATCCTCAATTAAGTAACCAAATAAACCAAGATTTAAACTCTGACCAAATGCCTAAATTTTGGGCTCAAATGAGACAAAATGAATTAGTAAATGGAGGAGTTAAAGGCACTGAAGCAGGTGAACTTCCTTGGCATTTTTTAAATAGTGTCAATGATGACAAGTTAAAAAAAATGATAGGAACTGCAAAAGAATATGCGGGTGTTGCGGATCCTACTGCAGATGATGGCTGGACAGAGTCAGATCTCCAAGTTGTAAGAGATGGCGTTAATGCAAAGCAGGACGATGCAGCTACACAAGCGTGGTTAGTAGAGTATCAAAAATACAGACCTGAAGGACAAAAAGTTCAGTTATCACAAACAAAAGATAGAGTTGTACGTGAAGGAGCAAATAACACCTATAGTACTCGTCAAAGGGAGAAATGGTCTCATAAAAAAGCAGAAAATTATCAAAATCTAGTTTTACCAAAGGTGGAGAAACTTATAGCAGATAAAGATTTAAACGCTCTTGCTGCAAAAATGCAAGATGCTGATAGGCGTAAAAAAGGTTTACTGTATAAAACCGGAATTGAGTTAAAAAATGACCCAACTTTTGGTCATTCTATTCAACATTTGAATGATAATGAGATATACTCTTACACGTTAAAAGCAAACAACCTTGGAACAATGCCTAAAACAACTAATATAACACCAACTGATTTTGATGAAATAGACTTAACAAAAAATAGAGCCGCTCAATCATTGTTTAATATAATGGGTTATGACCCAGATGATCAATATTTTTATACACAAGCAGGCCAAGACGAACTAGGCACATTATAATTTTTATGGAAGAACTATTAAGAAAATTAAAGGCAAAAGGTTTAGTTGACGCTAATCTTACTTTAGCTCAATTTAAAAAAATGGGTGGAGGAAGTAATGCAAAAGCTTTTCATGATCAGTTATTAAAAGCAAGTGATCCCCTGGTAGAGAATCAATCTTTGTTATCTGATGAAATGAAAGATTTTGACGCATATGTTAAAAGATATGATATAGATACTAGTTTTGAAGTAGATGATACTAAAATTGAGCCTCTTCAAAGTCCTTATCCTGAAGTAGATGCTTCAAGAATTCCTACGACCGACTTAAGTGTTAGTGAAGATGAACAAAATGAAGAAATAACTGAAGCGGGAGATACTTACGGTTTACAGAAATTAGAACAAAATTATCTAAAAGCTAAAACTAAATTTGAAGATGAAAAATTATATGGATGGGAAAATAAGGTAAAACATTTAACGGCAGATTATAATAAAGAAAAAACTATATTAGAAACAGCTCATAATGAAAAACAAGGTTTAGTCAATTTGTCTCCTTATAAAGGTACTGAAACTTCAAATCCTACTCAATTAGTAAAAATACCTGAATATGATAAAACGTTAGATCTTACGGCTCTAGCAATGGGGAAAGGACAAGTTCATAAAAAAATTGGTACTACTACAACTAAAGAAGGAATTCATTCATGGTTATTCCCTGAATTAACAACTAGTTATCTAGCGGGTATATTAGGAAAAGGGGATAATGATGTAAGAAATGCCAATGACTTATGGAAAAGAACCGGAGAATGGGACGCGGTAGATAAAGAAGAAAATTTATTAAAAAATTTAGTACAAGTTCAGTATCCGGGATATAAAATTAATAAAACAAAAAATCCCACTTTTGAAGAATTCAAAACCACTGACTTCAAATTTGAAAATCCTGAAATCAAAACTGACGCATCGGGATTTTGGTCTTCACGATGGATGAATATGAATGGGGAAAGAGTTAAAGTCCAAGGAGAAGAAGTAGAAGTTATAGCTCCTAATGGTGAAACGATGAATATATTCACGAAAGTTGGAGCTCATCAAAACTATGTAGGAAGTGGGACTATAAGTGATGAAGTTGAAAATGCTGCTATTAATGAATTTATTTTAAATCAAAAAATAAAATTAGCAGAATTTGTTAATGTTAATGGAGGCATAGATCTTACGAAAATAAAAGAAGGTAAAAGTAATCTATTAGCTCAAACAGGACAAATACTAAATACTCCTGTTAATGTTTCAGATCCTAGTAAAGGAGGAATAGCTCCTAATTTAGAACAAGCAGAAGATTTGTTATCTGTTGGATCGTATGATGAAAAAGGAGAATTTATAGCTAATCCTGAAGCGTTTTCTAATTACAACACCTTAGTTGTTGACTATATTGTTCAAACTGACCCAGTTAATAAAGGGGGATTGACTCCAGAAATGATTGAAAATCCTAATACCCCTGAAGCCCGAAAGAAAATATTAGAATGGGGACAGAACTTTAAAGATGATTATGATCCTGATCAAGATAAAATGATAACAGCTAAGCAAGACATGGGTTGGCTGACATGGGGTGGAAAGGACCGCTATGTTAAAAAAGGAGATCAATATCCACAATCAATAGATAAATTCGGAGTAGTTAGGAACAATCCATATAGAGGAGAAGAAACTCAATTACCAATGGTAAAAACCCGCGCATACAAACTGCATGAAGATCTAGTGACTAAAGGAAAAACAAGTGCTACTTGGAATGCCCAAACTCCAATTTATGAAGAAGGAATTACTAATTTATCTGAAGCTTTATATGCTATCTCAGGTGCTTCCGGTGTAACTGGAGATGGAGAAGTTAATCCTTATAGAACTGGTCCTCAACAAGTTTATGGACCTGGAAGTATAGTATGGGATAAAACAGAAAAAACTTTACAAAAAGCTTATGAAGGAACAGGATTAACTGTGCCTCAAGATTTAATAAAATCTACTGTAGCTCAACAAGAGTATAATAAAATGTATGATGAAATTAGACATACAAATTTATCAGAATATTTATGGGGTTCTGATAATGATAATTATGCTCAACAATTAGGACAGTATTATAATGTAACTTTAAGAGATAAAAACACTACTGAATCTATGGCATTAATGGCTATAAATGAAGCAGATTTAATAGAGTTTAGTGGGGATAATCCTAATAATATACTTATAGATCTTTTTGAAGAAACATACAATGATCCTACTGGCGAATTTCCTGTTGAAGAGGGACAACAAGTAGTTCCGTTACGTAATGGTAAAAAAGTGAATAAAAATACTTATGACACTTACATTAAAGCAAGAACAACTAAAGAGAATCAATTAAAATCCATGCTGGAAACTAGAAGAAAGATATGGGGATTACAAGATGAAAAAGAAGATTTTGATACAAACTTACATTTGTTAGGAAAAGAATATGACGCGTGGAACTCTAGTTTAGACGCGTTAGGGTTAGGATTTGCAGATATTGGAACAGGTGCTTTATATCTAGTTGGTAAAGCTATTAAGTACGCTTCTCCTATTGCCCCGTTTTACTATGCTGGTGCAGCAGGAGCTGCTATAGATGGTGAAGATAATTTTATGTCAAATTTTTGGAATTCTTGGGATGATCTATGGGCAGATAAGTATGATGATTATGCTAAATGGAAAACCGAGGTCAAAGATCAATATGGAGAAGAAGGTACTTTTCGAGCTAATAAATATGGACAAGGTGGAGCTTTTACTAGTGCTACACATTTTGGTAGATTTGTTGGAATGGAAGTTTCTAAGCAAATACCTATTTTAGCTACAATGATAGCTTCAGGAGGAACTGCAGCTCCATGGGTTATTGGAGCATATTCAGCTGGTCAACATTGGGCAGAAGCAGATATACAAGATTTATTTGCTCAAAAACAAAGAAATGAATTTGTTCAAGGAATATCAGCAGTTGGATATGGTACTGCTGAAGGAGTTTTTGAAGCTTTAACTACGGTTCCTATACTTAAGCGTGGAGCAGCTTTAATGCAGCGTAGTGGAGCTAAAAGTATGTTGAGTTATAAAAACGCAATGAAACAATACTTTAAAGAAAATGCAAAACATATTGCATCGGATCCAATATTAGAAGCATCAGCTGAATTCATGACTAGTATAACTCAAAATGCTATAGATGGAAGACCGTTAATGGAAAATGCTGATCACGCAGCTTTTGTTGGGGGAATGTTTGGTTTTGGAATGAGTACTGGACCTTTTCTAGCTGGAGCTGTTGCAAGACAATTTACAGATTACAATTCATTTGCAGAATTTCAAAAGAAAGAAGAAGAAATAGAACATCAACAAAGAGCTTTAGATTATTTAGCAAAAGATGGGACGTTAAGTGAAGAAGCTTTAGCAGTACAAACAGAAGCATTAGAAGAATTAAAGGCAGATCAAATTCAATTTGTACAAAATAAATTTAATGCAATTCAAGAAACGATGGGTTCACCTGCGTATAATAAATTTATGGAAACCACTCGTAAACAAGCTCTAGCAGCTAAAGCAGCAAATGAAATATTAGATGTAGGAAAAATTGATGGTTTAAATAAAAATGAAGTTAATAAATTATTAACAGGTTTAAAGAGTCAATTTGACGCGAATGGTTTTGCCGCAGATGTATATAAAAATAATGGAAACTTTTCTAATCAATTTTCTTTATTAGAAACTACAGATAAAAGTAGATATGATCGATTATGGCAACAAGCTAGAAAGAAGTTATCTGATAAAAATAAAGGTAAAGTACGTGATGATCAAATTCCACAAGTAGCAGAAGAATTATACATAGGAGAATTAGTAGATGAAAACTATGAAAAAGTAAGTAACGCACGGAAATCTAAAAAGAAAAAGTATTTTAAATTTGATACTAATGGAGAAGCCTTAACATATATAGATGATGTTTTAGAGACTTCTAAGGAAAAAATATTATCTGACAACAGTTTAACTGAAGTTGAACAAAAGAAACAGATAGATGATTTAGAGAAATCTGTAAGAGGATTTAAAGATGGTATTCATTCAGGATCTGCCATGGGATTAATAGCTGGTGGAGGGTTAAGTGGATGGAATTTAATGTTTGACAAGAGAGGAGTATTAACTACTAATTCTGACGCTGTAGTAAGAAATGAAATACTAGGATTTAGAGAAAACGCTATTAAAAATGGGGAAACTCAAATATTTACTCACGAAGCTAGTCATGCAGAGTTTGGAGAAATACTTGGTTACGATTCTGAAGCATTTACTCCTTTAGCAGAGGATATTACGAAATATTTAAAAGCAACGCATCCTGATATATGGGAAGCTATAGTTGTAAGACGTGGTGGGAATATAGCCGCAGATGAGGTGGTAATGAACTTCTTGGAATATGTAGGTAAGGGAGATATAGATTTAAATAATAAACCCGGAGGATTAATGGGTGGGGCTTTTGGTTTCAATTTAAATAGTATTTTTAAAAAGAATAAGAAATCTGGCGTTGAATTTGATGGCGCAAATGATACTATTAAATATTTATATAATCTTGGTAAAGCTGTATCCGAAGGAAGAGTAAATAGAAAAATGATTAGTGAGTACAGAAAGAACGCTGTATTCAAAGGAATGAGAGATAATTACAATAAGGCTAAAAGACGAGCTGAAAAAGAAGCTAAAAAAGCTAAAGAAGCAAAAGGTATTAAAGATTTACAAAAATCTTTAAAAGACTTTAAATTCTCAGATACTAAAGAATATGACTCTGCTGCAGATATCCTTAAAGAATTAAACGAATTAGTTGCATCTAACAAAATCAAACCGGTTAAAAACTATAAAAATAGAATAAAAAAATTAACAGAAAGATTCCAACAATTAAAAAAAGAATCTGGAGTTGTGGACAAAGTTCCAGAATTTAAAGGTAAGATTGAAGATGAATCTAACGATGCTAGAAAAGACAGAGTTAATCTCATAGAAAGATCATTTAGAGGGAGATTAGAAAGTTTTCAAGGTGGTAAACCTATACAAGAAATACTTAAAGCTTATGAACATAAAATAGAAACTTTATTTAAAAAAGGAGGATATTTTGCGACAGATTCTTATCAAAGATTTGAAAGTTTTGGTGAAGCATTAAATGAGTTCACTGCTTTAGTTAATGTAGAATTGATGAAATCTATAAGAGCTTTTGATCCTGCTAAAAACGATGACTTCGACGCTTATATAATGAGTCCTACTATATTAACGAACAAAGTTAAGTTGGCTAATAAAAAAATAGGAGCCGAATCTAAAAATCAAGGATTTAATGTAGGATTAGAAGCCGCTAGTGGAGTAGCAGTTTCAGAAAATACTGCTATCCACGAGGTTGAATCTACTTTACGGGAACTGTTAGGGGTTAAGAAAACAGATCCATTTTATGGCGCAGCAATGATCGCTGTTCAAGATGTAATGCAAGAAGGTTTACCTAAATTTGAATATACTCAACGTAAGAAAAATGGAAAAGGGGAAACTGTAACTTTAGCTCAAGTTAAAAAAACTATGGCATCAAACCCTACAGGAGAGGTTAAAAGACAAGCTGAAAGAGATTTAGCAGGAATTTATCAAAATGTAAAATCTAATTTAGAAGGTAGATATCAAACAGCTTTAGACAAAGCTATTAAGAAAGAATTTTTAAATACTAAAAATTATGATTCATTCTTAAAGAATCACCGTGCTAAATTAATGAGAATGTTGGATATAAGTAATTTAGTTGCACTAGAGAGATTGGTAAAAGGAGATAAAATATTAACTAAAGTTGTTAAAAAAGATTTAAATCCTAAAGAAGTTTTAAAATACGAAGGAAGTGGTAATCTTAAAACTGCCACTACTACACAAGGTCCTACTTTATACAGTAGATTAAATCCAAGTGAGAAAGCGTGGGTGGATTTTTTTAATGTAAGAGGAAGAAAAGATGCTTTAGCTAAAATTCTATCTGCTCATTTAGGTTTAGATGCAACAATGCAAAACTTAACTAGTGAAAAAGTAGTTAATGATATAGCAGGGAAAAATCTTGAAATTAAAGAACAACTCGGAGAACAAGCTTTAAAAGATTTTGCAGCTGCTATAAAAAGAGGAACTTCTTTTAAATTCTCGTTAGCTGAAACAGCTGGTATGGAAGGAAAAATAGGAGAAGATTATAAAGCATTACAGTCAGCTCTTATTGATGCAATTATTAAAAATGGAGTAACAGATCGTACTTCAGTTAAACTAGCTGTTGATCAGGTGTTAGCAGATTCTAAGTTTAAACCTTATAGAACCCGTGTTAAAAATGTATTTGAAAAATTATTAAAACCATATCGCAAAGCCATAAGCCAAGAAGGAAATGTTGAAATTGATTTATTAGATTATATACAAAGTGTAGAATTTAATTTAGAAACTGAAACAATTGCTAGAAAATGGAAAACTGATCCAGCGTCTACATTGTTTTCTAATGAGACTATAACTAACGCTCAAAAGAAAGCAATGAATAGAGTAGCTGATGTAATGTTAGAAATCAATAATGGAGACGTTTTGGAAACTGCAACTCAGTTTTTTAGACACCAAGCTATGTTTCAAAATGGAACTAAAGTAAATACTCTTGATGCTAGAGGAATGCTATATGGAGATGTATCTCAAATGATAGATGAATTTTTTATGCCAAACTTTGGTATTGTAAAATCAGAAACTGTAGGAAGAGGAAAAGATAGAATAAGAACATTTGAAATGATAAATGGGGATGTGTTTAGCCATCCAGATCCAGCTATGCCTGTACAGGAAGTTAAAACATTCATGATTGATGGTAGTATTTCAAAAAAAGAACTAGACTATAGAGAGGAAATGGCTAAAAAGGCTTGGGACTTTTCTGTTAATATTTATAAAGCTGCTAAAAGTTTATATGATCAAGGAGGTTTTTCCAATACTAACATGGCAATGCTTATGACTGGTATGGGAGCGGGTATGCAAGGACCTATTAGAGCAGCTGCTCCATTTAGATATTCTCCGGTAAATCTAGAAAACGCTTCACTTACTACTAGACTTGTAGAGGGAATTTATTCACATCCTTTAACAGAAGTAAGAAAAGGAACAGGAACTTTTAAAGATGGAGTATTTACTACTAAAGACGCTGCTTTAGCCAGAAGAATTGTAGATAGCATAGATATGAGATTTACAGATTCCTATGTAGATGGAGTAAGTACAATAGATTTTACTAGAGATGCTTCTCGTACTACTAAAAATAGAGTAAGTAACCCGTGGAAAGAAGCTTCTGATTATAATAGAAAATCCATAAAAAAAATAATCAAAGAACAAACTAGTAAAAACTTTGAGTATGAGCATGGTATTCCCGCAAAGGCAATTAACTTAATGATAGTAGATGCGATTTTCAATCCTGATTCTAAAATTGATTTGAAAAAACTACAAGAAAGTTATGCAGTAGGAGCCGTACCAGTAGACATGAATACTAACATGAGTACTTTCTTTGGTGAACGAATGCAATTTGGATATCAAATAGGAGACATTGCTCCTCAACGTTGGTTTAATAGATTTACTAGAGGTGGTGCTAATTACGCAATGAAAGATATGCGTGCAGGAGGAGAAATATATGGGCAAGCAGAAGCTAAGTTATGGTCGAGTATACAAGAAGCTAATAAATTAAATAAATTTTCTTTATCTAACAATGTTGTTGGAATGGAAGAATTAAATTTAAATGAAAATGAAGTATTAGATTATGCTAGAACTATAGATGAAGCATTACATGTAGCAAGAGATCCTAATGCTCCTGTTAAAAAAATTAGAGTATTTGACTTTGATGATACATTAGCTAGAACTAAAAGTAATGTATTATATACGCTACCAGATGGTACTAATGGAAAATTAACAGCTGAACAATTCGCGCAAGAAGGTAATACGTTAGAAGATTTGGGAGCTAAATTTGATTTTTCTGAATTCAATAAAGTAGTAGATGGAAAACCTGGGCCATTACTGGATGTTGCAAAAAAGATACAAGATGCAAGAGGAACAGATGATGTATTTGTTTTAACAGCAAGAGCTATGGATGCTGCTCCCGCAATTAAAGAATTTTTAGATGCTATAGGATTAAATATACCAATAGATAATATTACTGGTTTAGGTAATAGCTCTCCTTTTGCTAAATCTAAATGGGTGATAGAAAAAGCTGCAGAAGGATATAATGATTTCTATTTTGCTGATGATCACACAAGTAATGTTAAAGCTGTTCAAGATGCATTAGATGTTATTGATGTAAAATCTAATGTCCAACAAGCTAAATTTAAATTTTCTAATAATTTAAATGAAGATTTTAATAACATTATAGAACATGCTTTAGGAATAGAATCTTATAAAGAATTTTCTAAAGCCAAAGCTAAAGTAAGAGGTATAGAAAATCAACGTGTAAGAATTCATCCATTTTCAGCTGAAGATTTTAAAGGATTAATGTATCCACTTTTAGGTAAAGGGAAAAAAGGAGATGCAGCATATAAATGGTTTGATGATCATTTATTTAAACCATTCGCAAGAGCAATGTCAGATATGGCAAGTGCTAAAGTTAATATGATGAATGATTTTAGGAAACTTAAAAAAGATTTGAACGTTCCTAAAACTTTAAAAAAGAAAAATCATACAGGATTTACTAATGAAAACGCAGTACGAACTTATATCTGGACAGCAATGGGTTATGATATACCAG
>Ga0255048_10000311_pt1 | contig 38011 bp, 46 predicted proteins | sample JV7_2_2_MG_FD_183619 | JGI IMG/M metagenome (GOLD analysis project Ga0255048, IMG submission 183619) | Seawater microbial communities from Jervis Inlet, British Columbia, Canada - JV7_2_2 | ecosystem: Environmental > Aquatic > Marine > Inlet | place: Canada: British Columbia | collected 2016-10-06
CGGGTTACGCGAACCCATCATGAACCTACCGAGCATATTGGCGACGGGCCTCACCCCCGGCACCTTCAGGTGTGAGATAGGGGTTGGCATCGGGACAGGCATGCGTGGCGACAACTACAACTACACACAGATCGCCAGCAAGACGATAAGCGACCCTACCTCTGCCGCGTGGGCTGGCGCTGCAGTTGACAGAATCCAGCACGGCGCACCAGGCACGATGCCAAAGGTAGGGAACGGCCTCGTTGGCCCCACGCTCCAAACCATTCCATGGCCAGCAAACCTCGAGCTCCACGCCGCAGACCTGGTCGGCGCTGCTGGCATCGGATTCAACGGTGTCCAGGGCAAGCCGGTGTTCGTGGGGCGAGGCACAAGCGCGACTGCGTCGAGGACGAACGTGGGCGGCGGCGCTGGTGCGACAGCTGGACAAGAGCAATGGATTGAGGTGCGTGGCAGGATCGGTGACTCTGCCGGCACCAACATCGCTACCGGGTATACCGCAGAGAGCATGATCCTCGGCTCAGGCGGAATCTGGGTGTACATTATCGGCAAGACCCATTTGGTGTGAGGTAAGAGATGCCAGAAGAAGGCGGGATCAGCACAATCAAAGAGGGCGTCGCAGCCAACCGGTTCCTCTCAGGACCACAGGCGCAGTCCGCGATAGGCGCCCTGAAGACGCAGCAGCGCGTCGCTGGGAGGGCCCCTGGCAAGCTACGGCAGGCGGCAGCGGAAGCACGTAACCAGCTCCGCCATATCCAGGCGCAGCGCGCATCTGTGTCTCGCGGATCAGGCGTTGCCACAGGTGGTGGCGCAGGCGGCGGCAGCGGCACCGCGCAGATGCGGCAAGACATCGCCTCCGCAGCGCAGCAGATGGCGGCAGAGCAGGCGGTGCAGGGAGCTGAGATGGAGGCTGCGAAGGTGGACACCGAGGTGGCTGGTGAGATCGGCAAGATCAAACAGCAGCAGCAGGCCTACGCGCCCAACTTCGTGTCCGACATCAGCGCTGAGATCTCAGAGATGGTCGCCGCAGGACAGAAGCCAGCCGCAGTGGGCGCTTCAGTCGCAACGAAGCTCGGCAGCCTCGACCTGGGCGACTCGGTGCAGCGCCAAGCGGCCATTGATGGTCTCTCGCTCTGGGCCGGGCAGCGCGGGTGGAGGGCAACACCCGCCCAGATAGCGGAAATCGTGGATGCCGGCAAGGCGGGTTTCGTGGCGGCACGAATCGGAATGATATCTCCCATTAGGGAGCCGAGCGGCTTCGCCACGGGCGCTGTGCAGATGAACGATATCGGCTACCTCACCGCGTAGGGGCACCATGGCACGCATCATCCCAGATATCTCAGGCGCCTTCGGCATGCAAAGGCCGCACCTGCAGAAGTTCAGGCGCCCGAAGGCGCCCAAGCGCTCGGGCGCGCAAGAGGCTGCAGACATCATGAGCCTCATCCAGTCCGGTGTAGGCACCGCTGCTGGGTTGTATGGGCTGGGTCGTGGCATCTACGAGGACTTCAGGGAGACGGATGACGAGGCTGTAGCGAGACTGCAGCGTGAGGCCATTGCGCAGCGTGCCAAGTTCATGCAGCCAGGCGCAGCCACGCTCGAGTTCGGCGTCAAGCCAGAGTTCGCAGACCCTGCGTCCGTTGGCTGGACTGACGAGCCGCGACTCGCAGGCGGAAACCCCCTGCACGGCGCCCGATACGCACCTGAGGCGATGACTCAGACCACGCCGATGCGTCACTTCCCGTCAGCAGCGCCAGGGATGACTCAGGAGCAGATGCTCGAGAGCATCGCAACCGGCGTGCCGATACCAAGGGCCCCCTCCGCCACAGGCGCCCCGCTGTGGGCGCAGGAAGACCAAGCGCGCCGAGAGGCCGAAGCTGAACTCCGAAGATCGCTGGCTGATAACCCGTTTACCTCCCGGCGCCGTGGAGAGGGCTTGACGGAGGACTTCCCCTCTTCCTTCGAACTTGAAGAGACGCTCAGGCGCGCTCAGGAGGAACGCAAGATCGCCGAACTATCTCGAGTTCCATATAGCGACCTGGGTGAGCATACGGGTGCGACGTCCAGAATACTCGCCTCCGACATTACGGAGCCCTCATACGCACCGAGCGTTGCGCCGACTCGCGAAGAACTGGTTACCCTCACAGAGGGTGTGCCGGAGGAGTGGGGCGTTGAGCGGCTGCCATTCGTCACAGAGGCCATCGAGCGCGCACCGCTAGGGACGCCCGAGGACAAGGCTGTCGTGGAGGCGGCTGCTGAACTGCTCAAGCAGGAGGGCAACGAAGACCAGATACCCGCCCTCATCGAGGGGCTGAGGGGCCCAGAGGGGCGCTCGAGGCTGGAACTGCTAAAGGCGAGGCTTGCCGAGATTATCCCTGCCGAGATGGAGGCGAAGTTCGCGCCCATACAGAAGGCAGGCATGAGAGCGCTTCGCTCAGAGATACTCGCCTCGGAGGAGCAGGCAGAGCGCGCACTCCCGTCAGCCGTGACCGCACGTGAGTTCCTCGATAGGTCGTTTGGCGGTGAGCAGTTCAACATCAGCGACCTCGCATCCTCCTACGGTGGGCTGATGGCGCGCGGCAAGGAAGCCGAGGCGCGTGAGCTCTTGAGGCTGGCTCGAGGGGCGGGTGACTACGCCTCCTTCATCACCAACCCGAACGAGCCCCCGTCACTGGTCGAGGCCAGGGCGCGTGACGCCATCAAGAAGGGCGCGCTGGCACAGCCGGGCGAGCGCACTATCGGCCTGAAAGAGGTGAGCCAGATCGCCAGCATGGTGTCGAAGGGCAAGGGGCGCAAGGCCAGCCCCAAGGGTCGCCGGAAGCGAAGAAAGGGAGCAGACGCAGAGGGTGTCACCGACGACGGAATCAGGCGCAAGGTGCTCAAGAACGTGGGCATCGGAAGGGTCGGTGAGATGTCCGATGCGCAGGTGCAGTCTTCCTACAAGGACGTTATCAACAAGGTGGCCCGTGGTGTTTACGGGGAGGGCAAGGCCGCCGAACTCAAGAATAAGTTCGGTGTCGATGTGCTCGCCTCGGAGGCAGCCGTTAAGCGTGCCGTAGGGGCAAAGAGGGAGGAGCGTACCATCGGGGCCGCAGAGGCGGGCGCAGCGGCGCAGGCGAAGCGCGCCAAGACTGACGCGGAGAAGGCCGCCAACAAGAAGAAGGAAGGACACAAGAGAGCGCTTACCAGTGTCGGCATGCGTTACTCTGATGCGGTCGGTAATGTCGCAGCACATAAGAGCGACCTCGCCAGCAGGGTGAGCAACAAGAAGGCCAAGATTGCCAAGGCGAGGAAATCTCTCCGCAACCTCGGTGAGGGGGGTGCAGGAGCAGCGCGCATCAGGGCGAAGATCAAGTCGCTTGAGGACGATATCGCTGTCATCGTGACGGCGCAGAACGCGCTGGACGAGATTGAGGCCGCCCCGGCTCCGTTTGGGCTTCCCTCGTTCACTGTACCCACTGACTGATGCCAACAATCCGCGAGATGGCCGGTGAGCACGCTCGGCTCGGCGGTACAAGGGAGTCCTTCCATAGCCTGCTGGGCGGCTTTGGCCTGGACTCCTACTCCTCACACCCAGACACCTTGGTGGGCGCCCAGTCAGAGGAGCCGCTTGTAAGCCAGGCGCCCCCTATTGCCCCAGCGCCGCCCATGCCAGGGCCGCTACCAGCAGCGCCGACTTCGGCTGACGCGCCGCAGCAGCGGCTTGGCACCAGGCCTCTGCCATATGGCGCAGCGTTGCGACCGGACATCTCTGGTGGAGTGTCTGCGCCGACCCCGTCCGAGGTCCAGGCCAGGTACAATATCGGGCAGCCATTCAGCTTCGGGCTACCTCCAACGGAGCGCGCCCTGAGGGCATCACCTGGGGCAGTGCCTCAAGCGTTGGCACCGGAGTCCGCCCCAACACCCATGCCCTATGGTGTTGCCGGGAGGCCCAGGCCACCCTCGGCCCAGGACATGGAGCCGATTGAGGCAGCGCTGCGCCCAGTTGGAGAGATGGCTGCGCTGACTGCGCGTGACTATTCCGAGTGGGACCCTGCGCTCGAGGCTGCGAGGAGGTTGGAGTATGGGCTCACGACTGAGCAGAAGGCATCGCTCGGGACGGTGCCCGAGCGCGTATCGGCTCGAGGGCAGGCGGCATACGTGCGTCTCGGGGCGCTGTTGGGCACCGCCAGTGGCCGAGTGGCCAAGTTCTTCATGCAGCAAGCGGCAGCGAGGGACCCTGATGCGTGGGATGGTGACGAGGAGAACATTGAGATAATCCCCGGCGCGGTCTCTCTGAACATACCGCCGAGCGAGAGGCGCCAGTTCAGCCGGCTGTGGGAGCTCGACACAAAGGACGCGCTGGACCGTGAGAATGACATAGCCGAGGACGCTATCCGTCGGAGCGGCCAGCACACGGTGTTGAGGTTGGCGGCTGAGAGCGCGCTCGACACTGCCGGCGCCATCATCGACTTCATCACCTGGCTGTATGGGTCAGACATACCCAAGGAGTTCTGGCGTGAGGCGCCCGAGGCTGACCGGCGCGCGGTGATATCCAAGGCGCTCGGTCGTGGGCAAAGCCAGAGGATGGCTGAGCACGAGGCCGACCTGTCTGAGGATTGGCGCAAGCAGCAGATTCTTGTGGATGATGCCGCCGAGCATTGGATTGATATCGGTGATGATACGGTCGGGCTTATCAGCGCTATAGCCAAGGAGCCGGAGGCGGTATCCAAGACTCACTCAATGGCCATCCTTGCAGCCGCAGCGCCGCTCGTCCCCAGCATGATGAGGGTGGCGCGCTTCACCGGCAGGCCTGTGTCTGCGGGCGTGAGGAACACGGCGGGGATATTTGGTGAACTCATGCAGGCCTACGCGCCAGATGCGGCAGCTCGTGCCGCTCAGGTTGGTGAGGTTGTGGGTAGGCGGGTAGTCCTTCCTGCGCAGGACGCGGCTGCAGCGTTCGAGCGCACGTTCTCAGACCCAACCAAGATGGCAGACCCTGGCGCCCAGGCAATGGCGACTGAGGCGTTTGAGCAGGCCTCTCGCACAGAGGCTGGCGTGGGCACGAATCTTGGAGGGGCGTTAGCGCGTGAGCATGTTGGGCCAGATGTGTTGCCTTCTGAACTCATTCCAGAACGGCCAGGCAGGGTGCGCTTTGAGGAGCGCGCGCCAACCAGCGCAGAGATCTTGGCCCAGGTGCAGGAGCAGAGCGCTCTTCTGGCTGCTGAGACTGGCGCCCAGGTGCCACAGGGGTTCGTGTTGCGCGGAACCTCATCAGCGCCTGAAGTGCTTCCAGAGGTGCAGGCGGTGCGGGATGCGATGGCGGCCCGTCGCGCCCCACCTGAAGGCGTTTTTGAGGGCGATGTGATCCCTGCCGGGATAGACACTGGCCCCGCCATAGCCGGTGCTCCGCTTGGTGAGCCGCTCGCCTTGCCGGCGCCACGCGGTCCTGATGTGGCGGTTCCTTACGGGGCATCAAGAGAGGCGGCAGCATTGGGGCGCCGGTTGCGTCTGGAGGACCCGTCAGCACCTGCGCTCAGGGCGGCGGCAGGGGAGGCGTTCAGCGGAAGGTCTAACCTGCCACTTGAGCAAGCTGCCATGGCGGACGCGCTGGCGTCCCTGTTTGAGGTTGCAAGGAATGCGCCTGAGCCCGAGGCGGTGGTTGAGGCTCTCATCCGAGATGCCGGCGGAGACGTATTGGCTGCTGCAGACGCGGTGGTTCGGTCGCGGCAGCCGCAGCAGACGATACTACGTGGTGAGCCCGAGCTTGGCGCACGACTAGAGCCGCCCGAAGTGTTGCCAGAAGTGGTAGAGACGCGCGCAGCGATGGAGGCGGCGCGCGCTGAGCCGCAGATACAGGTGCCCCCTGACCCAATGCATCGTGTCAGGGCGCTCCGTGAGCAGCGCGCCGCCGCCGATGTTGAGCGCAAGCCGCGCCTGTTCGGCGGGGAGCGGGACCTTGCAGGGCGTCACGAGGTGGTGCTCGAGGGCGGCACCCCCACGCTCAAGCAGGTGGGCAAGGGGGCAAGGGGGCCCATACCGAACTCTCGTGCGCTCGTGCGCATTGAGTCTCAGCCGTCACCCCCTCTCGAGCCGATCCGCATTGATGTAAGCCCACCACCCGACGCCCCCTTGCTGCTTGAGCACAACCCTCGCGTGGCGGCTGAGACAGCCGTGGACCCATCGAAGTTCGGCTACAAGTTCAAGCGTGTGCGCTACACGCTGGAGCCTGACGGTCGCCTGAAGGTGAAGCAGCGAGCAAAGGACGCGCCAGAGGAGGTGGTTGAGCTCGCGCCAGAGAGGCGCATGTCTGAGGCTGCGGAGCGCATTATCGACGAGGCCGTCGAGGTCTTCGGGCAAGAGGGCGTGCTCACCCCCGGAGCCGTGAGCAAACCGCAGCTTGCTGCAGCGTATGAGGCGGCGATTGATGCCAGGCTGCCCAACAACCTACAGATCGCGACAATGAGGGAGACGCTGGTGCCTCGCGCTGCCGAGGCGCTGGTGGAGAAGACCGGCAAGCCCAACATGCGAAGCAAGTATGCGGAGGAGATCTCACGCGTGATCGATGACGCCATCGAGGGCTCCATCGATTCGCCGGTCATAGAGTATGTGGACGCCGCCGGTCGCACGCGCAGCTTCTATGTAGTCCGCGAGGCGATGACGCCCCTGCTCGAGGAGGCGCCAGGGTTCCGTCGCGTCGTTGGCGGTGAGATGATCAAAGCCAACATGAGGCGCGAGGGCACACGCGCCAGGCAGAAGGCCGTGCGTGATACCTATGGTGATGCACTCAGCGAGTGGCATCCAGAGACCCTTACCCCCGCAGAGGCGGCGCGGAACCCGCCGTCACTGCAGGCAGAGCTGGACTACTTCATCGGCCGGTACCTGGAGACGGGTGAGTTGCCCCCCATAGCGCGCAACCCCCACCTGGACCTGGTGGCCGAGGGCAAAGCTCGCATCCCCGAGGGCGCTAACTACGCCACCCGTGAGGGCGCCTTCCCGTCTCGGTTGAGGCGTAGGCTGGAGAAGATGGAGGACGCCTCTCCTGGCACCTTGGACTCGTCCAGGCTGGCGGACGTGGCGCAGCCGGGGGTGCGTGATGTGAGGCTCCCGTCGCTCGACATACGAACCATCGCTCCTGATGGCACCCCGGGCGCCCCAAGGCTGAGTGTATACGGGCCGCTGCACCGCACCCAGCGGTGGATTGCGCATGACCGTGGCTGGATCAATGAGCTACCGGCAGACATCATGTCTGACTCCCTGCAAGCCAAGGCCCGCTGGATGGCGAACTGGGTGAAGGCGGTGCGCGTCCCGCTCAACACATCGTCATGGATGGGCGCCATGGTCGGTAACTCGCTCAGCGCAGCGACCAAGCTCGCTGACCCGTTCGCCTCCCTGAAGGCTGTGCATGCCATCATGGACTTCTACAGGTTCAAGGCTGGCCTACCCACCCACTACCCCAAGGAGTGGTACGACGGCATCCTTCGATCGCAGGCTCTCGACACATCCTTCAGCAAGGACATGAGGCATCAGAGGATGGTGCCCGGGGACGCCGAGGCGGGCAAAGAGCTCATGCCACGCCTCGGCCAGGAGAACATGTTCGAGTGGTTCAACAGGGTGAAGAGGGAGGGGGCGGCAGGGGTAGCAGCGGAGACGGCGCGCGCCGTCGGACGAACTGTCGTGCGCGGGGCGAAGGCATCAACCGACGCAGCGTTCCGTATCTTCGACCACTTTGACAACGGCCCGAAGCTCTACGAGGGGATGCTGAACACGGGGCGTCACCTCGAGGAGTGGGGCATGCTCCGCAACGGTGAGTTCAAAGAGTTCCACCTGAGCAAGAAGAAGAAGGTGCGCGCCATCAAGAGGGACGATCTAATCCCAGGCATGAGCAACATGGAGGTCAACGGCAAGCGGCTGACCGCGCCGCAGATGCAGGCCATTGTGAGCAGGGCGGCCATGGAGCCCACGCTCGGCACCTACGTGGACTTCTCCGAGCTGCCGCTCATCCAGCTCTACAAGCGCAACATCCCGCTCTTCGATATGATCGGCTCACCCTTTAGCGGCTGGCTGTCTGGCACAACAACGCTCCCGTTCATGCGCCGTGGGATTGTGGGCGAGGTGCTTAGCGGGCCAACCCCGCGAGGGTTCACCAACTCGTCGCGTGTACTGGCCAAGAGGGCTGCAGATCAGGTCACCCACGGCGCCAAGGTCGGCGCGTCCATCGGTGGTTTGAACGCGGGTGTCGACTCAGACAGCGCAACGCTCCGAAGGCTGAGCGGGCACTCGGCTGCGGACCCCGGCGCACAGGTCATCAAGCCAACCGGCGAGCCTGGCGCGTACAGTGTATGGGATGTGAAGAACGCCAACTCGTTTGAAGACTTGGACTGGTGGTTGCGCCTGGCTGAGACAGGCACGCGCTACCTGCCAGAGCTGTTTGGTTACATAGACCCTAGCTCCACGCTTGAGGGGCAGGAGTACCCGGTCGGCCTGATGACGGATGCGCAGATCGCCAAGCTGCCACCGCACCAGCAGAAGAATGTGAGGGACGCGCAGGCGCTCGAGCGTGGACATGCGGAGGGGATGGGTGGGCTTGACACGCCCAGGATCATGCGGAGCTTCAGGCTGGGTGGTGCGGCAGTCGCGGATGCGGTGTTGCGCATCGCCACGGTCACGCTCGGGTCCGAGATGAACGCACCCCAGGCGCTGGCCCACGCCACGCGCGAAGTCGCGAGCATCCTCTTGCCGGGTGGTGCCAGGCGTGCCCTGCAGGGGGGCCTCGAGCACATGGCTGATGACGACATGGAGCTCGCGTCTATCCGCTCAGTGGAACTCCGCGAGGCGCGCGACGCTAACAACCCGGAGGAGGTGTCTAGGCTCGAGGACGAGGTCAACGGCTTGCTGAGTTCGGCCACCTCTAGGAGGTACTTCGCCAAGGTCGACCGGGGCGAGGTCGCGGTGGAGATGGGCTCTCCCTTCCCGTTTGAGGACCAAGCCAAGGGGCTCATCGATAAGATCGTGGCGCACATGTTCAACGCACCGCGCAACGTGCGCCTATACAACCCCGCCAACATGACTGCGCGCGCGGGCAAAGACCTAAAAAAAGCCTGGGTGGTGGGCTGGGACCGGACAATCAATGGTCGGTACAAGCTCGCCGTGACGCAGGCGTCTAAGCTAAGGAGGGATGCAAAGCTGCTCCGGGAGACGGGTGAGGGCGCGGAGGTGGAGACACCGTTCGGTGAGGACGTGCTCGGCGTACCACTTAGGGAGCAAGACGATGAAGCGGCCGAGATGCTAACCCGCGCCGACGCGCTCGAGGAGCAGGCGCTTGTGCTGGAGGATCGCGGCGAGTTCCTCAAGGAGTACGCCGCAGCCGCCTTCGATAGCATGCTTGAGGAGATGCACGAGAGGGCGCGGCGGCAGAGACAGGTCGGAAGATCACACTCCAGGCCGGTGGAGACACCGTTCGGCGGGGACGCACTCGGCGTACCACTTGGGGAGGCAAGATGAGCAAGATCGTACCCGAGGCCCTGGCCAGCTACGCCGAGTCGTGGCTTGGAGCCAAGGAGACCACCAGCAACCGAGGGCCAGAGGTGGACTTCTTCGTCCGCACTGCAGGGGGCACGCCATCAGCGCGCCCACCCTGGTGCGCCTACTTCGTGACGTTCTGTTGCGATGCGCTGCGTCGTATGGGATTCGATCTACATGAGGTCCGTACCGGTAGAGCTGTGAATCACTGGCTCAAAGCGGACGAGTCCAGGCGGATAGAACGCAACGCTGTATGGGATATTGAGCATCCGCGTGGACTCATTTACATTCGCACCCGCACCAGCAAGCCAGCGACTGACGCTGACAAGGTGCGGAGTGGCATCTCAAGGCAAGGGCACGTGGGCATCGTCGTCTCAGTAGATGGCGACACGATCACCGGCTTGGCTGGCAACTCGAGCGGCGCAGGGCACTCCGCAGGTAGTGGTTCTGTGTGTTATGAAACAATCAAGAAGGGAGACAGGGCATACGAGCGCATCGTAGGCTTCGTCTCCGTAGTCGACCCCCCGGAGGAGATATGACTCGACGAATCCTGAGCGCCGTGTGCGTGCTGCTGATGCTGGTCGCCACTGGCTGTGGCTCAACCTACACCCTGAAGAAGGGCGGCTGGGCCATCCAGAAGGACGCCACCAAGGGCACCTGCCTGACTGTTCACGGTGACGGCGACCCCGAGGTGGTGGTGGTCTGCATCTTGGCTCCCGAGCCCGTGAAGCTCCCGAAGAGCGTCCTCGAGGCCGCGTGTCCCAAGTGCGCCGAGTGTCCGCCCCCCGCGTCAGTCGAGGAGAAGGCCGATGGCACTGACTGATGCCGAGAAGGATGTGCTCGACTGGGCCATGCTCGTGCCCGGCTTCCTCCACATGATCGGAGAGCTCACCGGGGAGGAGGGCTTCAGCGATGCGGCTGACAAGCTGGCCGAGGTGCCAGTGGAGAAGATCGCCGAGGTCATGGGTGCTCTTCGCACCGACTACGCCAACCTCGAGAAGGGCACGATGGAGATCGGCGAGGGTGTCGAAGTCGAAGTGGTGGACGGCTGAGCCGTGAGTGACGCGCTCCTCTCTACGCTCGCTGACTACGGGGCGTTGGGCATCATGGTGCTCTTCCTCATCTGGCAGCACATGGGCATGCAGAAGCGCCTCGACAGCCTAGTAGACAGCTTCCGCCAGGATACCGAGGCCGCTAACGCATCGTTTGACGAGAGGGTCTCAACCATCCGCGCCAAGTACGAAATCGTCATCGAAGGTATCCGCAAGGAGTGCCGCGAGAACGAAGACAAGGTGGTGGTGCAGCGTGACAAGCTGCAGGCTGACCTGGCCGAGATCATCAAGGATACCAACCGCAAGCTCGACGTTGTCGTCGACAAGATGGACACGTGAACCACGAGGAACGCATCCGTCAGCTGCTGGGGCAGGAGCCTGATGTGAGCACCGAGGAGTTCGATCGCGGATGCCTGCCTGCCGCGCTCTACCTGTTCGCGGTGCTGTTCGTTGGCGTGCTCGCAGAACTCTGCTCCATCCAATAAGAAAGCCCCGGCAACGCGGGAGGATAGATCCGCGCTGCCGAGGCCCATGGAGTCAGACCACTGACACCCCCTGATTAAAAGGGGATGTCGTCGTGGTTGTCAATGGTCGTGGCCTGTTGTGTCGTGTCGTGTCGTGGCGTGTCATCCCGTGTCGCCACCTGTTGCCCCTTCTGCCTCGCCCCGAGCTTGAAGCTCGCCTTGCTGATGTCGTTGTAGACCTTGTCTCCCTTGTTCACCTGGTCGTACTCGCCGCTGACGGTGACGAAGGTGCCCCGCTGCGCCTTGGACATCAGGTAGGCCATCTGGCTCTCGTTCCAGATGGACACGCGGTAGAAGGTGGGCTGCTCGGAGCCGGCCTCCCGCCGCCACCTGCCGTTGGCCACCGTGAACTCGACGACGCTGCGCCCGCCTCCGGTGGTCTTCTGCTCGGGGTCTCGGGTCATGTTGCCGGTGATGGTGATGGTGCTGATGTCGCTCATGCGTTTGCCCCCTTGTCGTTGTTGTTCATCCACTCCTCGGTCAGCTTCCGCATGATCTGGCTCCGGGTGAGCTTGAGGCCGAACCGGTTGCTCTCGTTGTGCCTGTCGAGGTGCTCCTTGAGTCGCTCGACGAAGCCCTTCGTGGCCCTGATGTTGATGATGTGCAGTTCGTTATCCACGGTTTGCCCTCCATGCGTCAAAGTGGTTACGGATGTCGGAGCCGGACGCCGAGAGCCCCGCGAGGAGCTTGTCAGCGTCGGCCTTGTTGAGACCACTGAGGCGCGGACGCTTGCAGTAGTCGGTGTAGGCGTTGACCTCGTCCATGGTCAGCCCGATCTCCTTGAGCCGGGGGAATATGAACTTGGTCTTGCCGTCCTTGAAGTCGGGCGAGTGCTTGGCCTTGCGCTCGGCGTCAGCCTTCGCCTTGGCCTCCTTCTGGCGCCAGTTCTTCTTGGTCTGGTTGCCGTGCCCGGTTGAGGTCATGGCGGCGTTGCCGTCATCGTCCTCCACAGCGGGGATGCCGAGCATGGCAGCGATGCAGTACCGCTTGGTGTAACTCATGCCCGACCCGAACCCGTGAGCGTTCTGACGGTCAGCGAGCACCCGCATGCGAGACTCGAGGCACTGCCCGCTGCTGTGCGCGAGGATGGTGATCATCATGTCCTCGTCCATGATGTGGGTGAAGGAGAGCCCGAACCCGTGCGCCGCCTGGGCGGCCTCGAGGATGCTCTCGTAGGTGGCGAACTTGCCGAAGTTGTTCTTGCCGTCCTTCGCGGCCCTCGGCCTGGTGCCTTGGAACTCGGCCAGCGCCTTGAAGAGTTCAGGCCCTCCGCGTCCGTTGGTGGTAGTGGTCTGCTCAGTCATCAGTTCTTCTCCTGTGGAAACCCGAGGCTGTCGGGCTGGTTGTCGACGAGCCACTGATACAGCGGCTTGTACATGGTCATGTGGAGCGGGTGGTCGGGGAGGTTGGCGCGCATCCGCACCAGCGCAGCCCATGCCTCGACCTTGCGCATCCAGGTCTCGATGTCGCCCATCACTTCCTCCTCGTGTGCGTGGGGTCAACCCACTCGACGGTGACGACAGGCACCCCGTGCTCGTCGTAGATGGGGGCGCCGGTCTCGGTCCACTCCAGGAGCAGGTCCTTGTCGACGCGCATGACGGTCTCCTCGACCTTCACCGAGTCGGGGAGCTTGCTCTCGTGCTTCTTGGCGACCACCGCCTTGGGGTGGCACTCACGCTGCACGAGCCAGGCGCTGCTGCCGTCGGGCAGCTTGACCTTGCGGCCGGTGTCACCGACGAGCTTCATGTTGCCGTGGAACAGGGTGATGCGGAGGTCCTTGACCCTGTCGATGCTGCGGTTCGCCGCCCTGACGTGGTGCTGGATGGTGGCGATCTGACCCTTGAGCAGGGCGGTCTCCGCCTTCAGCCTGTCCTCGGCGGAGAAGAGCGCGAGCACCTTGGTGGGCATGTCGGAGCTGTACGCCTCGAACTTGTCCATCACGGCCTGGATGTCCTCCACATCGACCTCGTCGCCCTGACCCTCCAGGAAGGCCAGCGCCATGCCGAGTTCGGCGGCGTCCTGCATGATGTTGTATGTGGACTTCTTGGGCTTCATGCCGTCACCCCCGCACTCTCCACGAGTTGGTGCGCTAGCCACGCAACACCGCACCACTCCCACTGGCTGCCGCCACGGGACTCGAAGCACGCGAGCACGTCCAGCAGGTTGAGCATGGCCGCATCGCTGGGGGCGGAGAGTTGCACCGCGTCGTCGTAGCCCTCGCCACCCCTAAGGGTGACGCTGATGCTGCCGCACTCACGGTCGTGCTGCACCGTGGCGCTGATGGTCTCTCCGCTGAAACGCTCACCGTGGTAGTGGGCGATGGTCGCTGACGCCACCACGATAGAGGGGTCCTTGGCGTCGGGCGCCCACGGGGTGACCTTCAGGTCCTCCTCGTAGCCGTCCCAGTCGCTGATGAGTAGTTCTCTGAGTTCCATGGTCTGCTCCTAAAAGTTGACCGACTCGTCGTCGGTCGGGGTGGTGGTGACGGGGGGCGCCGGGGGCTGCTCGATGTCGGCGATGACAGCCTCAAGCCGCGCAATGGTGCCGCGCATGGGGCTCGAGACCCGGTCAGCCGTGCGCAGGTCAAAGAGCGCATCGTTGAGCAGCGGCAGAAGCTCCTGCCTCTCAGCGTGCCGCCCGAAGCTCTCGCCCTGGTCGAATGCCTCGGCGTGGCGCTGAAAGGAGAGGTCGGTGTTGTTCTTGATGGCGCTCATGGTCTAGTCCTCCACGTGGTCAGGGTGAAACTCGGTGAGCCCCTCGGCGTGGCAGTCCTTGCAGGCCCAGAGGGCCCACTCGGTGATACCGTCCACGCAGCTGTCTAGGTGCTCGGGGCCGTCGTCGCCGTCGCAGATGACCGCGTCCTCTACGGCGATGATGTTGCGGCTGAAGCCTGTGATCTTGCCGTCCTCGTCGTAGATCAGCTTGCCCGGGCACCACGCACATGCGTCGTAGTCGACCCCGGCTTGGGGCTCGTCGTCGGGCGGGTCGTAGTCGCCCATTCCCTTGGGTGTTCCTCGGCTCATCATGGTCATCTCCTGTGTAGTGGTCTGGTGGGCACAGTAAACACGTCATCACACGTTGTCAAGAACGCGTGCACTCAACTCTCGAAAGGCTCGCTCGGCTTGCACGGGCACAACCCCGTTGCCGAGCAGGCGAATGCGGTGAACCCTGTTCTTGCAGCCCCCAGCATGAGCGCCTCCACGAACTCCGGGTTGAGGACCACCGGAGCCGAGCCACCGTCGCCATCCGTCGGCGTCGTCGGGACCTGGTGGAAATGATGGCGCACAAAGTTGGGCAACTGCTCCCCCTTGGTGCCCCCTCCCCTCTCGCTGTAGGGCTTGAGGTTGCCCCCCTTGTGGTCCCTTGCGCAGGGTGTTGGCCACCTCTTCGCCAGCGAGTTGAGGCTGTGCCGCACTGGCCCCACCCTGCCCGCTGCGCCCCCGACACAGTTGCCGTAGCTGCTCGCGGTCGGCGTAGGCCAGGAGGAAGAGCCGGGTGCGTCGGTGCGGTGCGCCCGCCTCGGAGGCTGTGAAACAACCCCACTCGGCCCCATCGAACCCGAGAGCGGCAAGGTCTCGGAGCATGACGCCGAGCCCTCGCTTGCGGAGGCCGGGCACGTTCTCGAAGAAGACGACGCCGGGCCGGACCTCTCCGACAATCCGAGCGACATCTGCCCATATCCAGCGCTCGTCGTCGGTGTGTCGTCGCTTGCCGGCGGTGCTGAATGGCTGGCAGGGCGGACCTCCAACGAGCACAGAAATGCGATCACGCCATTTTCGGCCGTCGAAGGTGGACACGTCAGTCCAGATAGGAGCCGGAGCCAGGGCGCCCGCTTCCATCTGCGCGACCAGGTTGCCGATGGCGAAGGCTTCCCTTTCCACCATGCAGACCGTTCGAGTGCCTCCGATAGCTCTGTGGAGGCCCATTTCGAGCCCTCCGTATCCGGTGAACAGGCTGAGCACTGTGGTATGTACACCCATGACATCACTCCCCCTCTGGCGTGTAGCAGTCGGGGCACAGGTACTCCGACGTCCCGTCTGCCCGGTCGTTGCCGCAGTGGTCGCCCGTCGGGACGTACACCCCGCACTTGTCGCAGGGCTGGCCGGCGTCCAGCAGCGCCGCGATGGCGGCAGACGCAACAGCCACGGCGTCTTCCCCCAGCGGTATTGACTCCAGCGCCATGGTGTGGCCGCGCTGGTAGTCGTCTTCACTCCCGTATAGGGCAACAGTTATGCTGGATGGGGAGTCCAGGCCGATCAGCGCAAACGGGTGGTCCTCAAGACCATACGATCGATTGAACTCGACGATCCCGCCATGTCCGATCTGACCGCACCCTGGATGGCAGTCGTCCTCGTTGATCGCGTCCATGATATCGATATCAATGCGGCTCATGATCTATCCCTCCCCTGACATGCACGTGTTGACGCCTTGCCCGCCCTGCAGACAGTCGAAGAGCCGGTGAGGCTCCCAAATGTCTGCGATGGGCTCATGACCGCAGAACTCGGCCCCGTCGGCGAAGATGCGGCGCAGGTGCTGAGGGTAGCCGTCGATCGGGACAGCGTACTCGATGCCGTCCTCGTCGGCGAAGACCGCCCAGCGCCGGGCGCCTGGCCCTGCGCTCTCGATGCGGTCCACCTGAGCACACGAGCCGGTGACCGGTCGCGGAGCCGTTGCGCATGCCTGTGTGAGCATGAGTGTGGTGATGATGAGTCGTCGCATGGTCTGGCTCCTATATCGCGAGAAGGAAAAGGGTCGAATACGTGGCGATCAGCAGCGCCATCAGGCCGCAGGTGTCAATGGTCATTGGTCTATCCTCTGTTAGTGCAGAATCGCACGAGACAAGGCACCACCGGGGTGATGCCCTGAGCCCGTGAGGGCCTACGCGTTGTCCTCTGTGGAGGCGATCACCTGCTCAAGGAACGCACGCAGGGCCTCGCCGTCAAAGTTGCCCGTGTCGTCATCGATGAACCGATCGCGGTCGTGGCCTTGCTGCACGCCGGTCCACCCTGCCCCGTCCCCGGTGTAGAGGCTCACGAACTCAGCCGCCCACTTGAGGGCGTGCAGCAGGTCGGGAGCCGCTGCGATGAGGCGGGCATCGGCCGCCTGGGCGGGCTGGTCTCGCAGGTCGCAGATGATGCCACTATGGGCCACCACGTGGCGGTTGTCGTGTAGCGGGTGCAGCCCCGCCTTGTCAGCGTCAGCTTTGATTGTCCAGGTTCCGGGGGTGTGTCGCTTGTTCATGGTCTATCTCCTTCTAGTTGATGTAATACTCGGGGCAGATCTCGACGTCGGTGTCAGAGACGCCAGGAAACAGGGCGCGCGGGACCTCGTGGAGCCAATGGTCCACAGAGAGCCTATCAGCGCTCAGGGCGTACTGCCGAAGGGTGATCGTCGTCTCGTTGACGTCCACCACTTCGACGCAGTCGGCGCGGTCCTGAATGCTGTCGTAGTGCGCGGCCGCCCACTCTTCGCCGGTCATGCGCTCGTCGTTGTCGGTCATGGCCAGCACAGCTGCAGTGCCTATGCTCGCCATGATGACGAACGCCCGGCACCACGCCGCACAGTAGATCGCGTTTCCGGTGAATCGCTCCATGGTCTAGTCCTCCAGTCGTTTGAGCATGTACGAGGCACGCTCGGGTGTGACGCCCAAAAGGGCGGATAGATAGCGGTCACCCGCTGCGATAGCTGTGAGCATGGCCATCATGACGACTTGCCCCAGATTGCTGATACAAAGTCCTCGTGAGTGAAATGGGGCGGGAATGGATTCCCCCGATCGCGCTCTGCGTCAGGCGACACCGCGAATCCCGACGAGATGAGCGTATCGCGTTGCGCGATCGTGGCGTACTTGGCACGGAGCCCAACCACAACGCCGTGCTGCCCGTAGTTGTCCTTAATGGGCGCGCCCGTCGTCGGGTGGTCCTGCATGGGCCAGACATCGTGGAGGTCCCCATCGATGACCGGAGCCATGCCCCACGTTGCCGGCAACGGCTGCCCTTTGGGCACTGCGAAGACCACAGCCACGGGGTAACCCTTCGCCAGCCAGGCACGCGCGAGACCGTCCGATCGTGCGGTGTCCTTGCGAGAGAAGGCGCGCAAGGTGCCATCGTCACGACGCATCGCAGCCGAGACCGCGGTGTAGCCATACACCATGTCAGCGTCGACGTTGCGCCCGTCCTGATGGTCCGTCGCGACGTCGGGACGGTAGGCGAGACCATAGCCGAGCCTGTCAGCCTTGCGACGTGCTGCGGAGAGCTCTGAGCGCTCGCGAGCGTCGAATAGGTCGCGGCAGTAGTGATGCAGCACCGCGCGACCGATGCGCGCCAGTCGGTGACCGTCGAAGGGCATCGCAGCCGAGATAGCAGCTTGGCCCGTGGCATTGCCCACACAGACGGCGCGGCATGCCGCCGTGCTTCCGGGGCATGCGTTGTGTCCATCGATGAATGCGGCCGCCTCATCAGCGGGCGACATGGTCAGACCGACGGTCAAGACTCCGATCGTCTTGCCTGACTTCTCCAGCTTGGCTTGGTTGACGCTCAAGAGCTTGCGCTTCCCATTGACTATCATCGCAGCCTGCCAGGCCGCGGCCATGGCGGGATTCACAGCCCAGATAGCCTGCATCTCTACAGCTGTTTTTTTGGTCTTGAGTGAGGCGAGTGAGCGAATCAATTCGGGTGTGATCGTGGTCTTCATTGTGGTGTATCCTCTTGCGTATCCCTACGCCGTGTCTGTGGTCTGTGGTTGTGGTCTGTTAGTTGGTGGCGTTCTTGCTCTCGACGGCGCGCGCCCAATCCTTGATGCTGACAGTGTCGTAGGTCACGGTTCGTGCGTCCTTTAAATCAAGGTGCGGCGCGTGAGCCTGGTAGATTGCCTGAGCCTTGAAGTAGATCCGCTTGCGCCCGCTGGGAGACGTAGCGTGAGGCACATTCATTAGACGCCCGTTGTGGCGTCGCTTGACGGTCCATCCGTTGTGCTCGAGGTGCGCCATGATGATGTCGTGGGCTTGCTTGTAGGTCATGATTATCCTCTGGTGTGTCGTGGGTTGTGGTCTGTTAGCTGGTGGCAGTCATGGCGATGGCGCCGTTGATGGCATCGGCGAAGGTGGCGAAGGTGGCGATCTCGTCAATCCGATCGTTGTCGTCGTCGCGGTAGTACCGCCGCACGATTGAGAATGAGTCGTCCTCGTTGTCGAGGAGGTAGGCGGCGCCGTCACTCCACGGCAGTCCGTCATTACCCACGATCCCGGTCTCAGGGATGAGCCACGCGCTGACGCACCAGTCAGCGTTGAGTCCGCAGGGCGTCAGAGTGGCGGGAATGGCCACGAGGTCGGTGACGCATCCTTCCCAATCGCAGCGCTCGCAGTACACCGCTTCGTCGGCAGGATGAAACGCATGGTCAACGCGCACGTCGGTGTCGGTGCAGTTAGGGCAGTGTTGGGTCGTCATGCTAGCAACCCTCCAAAATGGCTTCGATGTCAGTCATCAGGTCCACCTCGCACATGCCCATGTAGTCGACGTGGGGCTCGTAGCCGACGTCCATGACCTGCAGCCATGCGAGGTAGTCGTCTGCGTCGCTGCTACCGCTGAGCACAGGCACGGTGAAGGTGGGGTCATCGTAGCGCTCGATCAGAGCGCTTGCGTATAGGTTGGCGAGACGTGCCAGACGTGCGTGGTGCGTCTCGTTGTGTGTCACGTGGGCGGTGGGCTTACCGCACCCGCTGCAGTTGCTGACTGTGATGATGGTGTCGAACATGTGGGTCTCTCCGTGTTGATGTGTCTCCACAATACACCGTCAACACATGCCGTCAACACACAGTGCATATTAACCGAGAGAATGAGGTACTGCGGACCAGGTGCCGACTAGTACAACGTCTGGCTCGAGGATATCAGAGCAGTACAGCGTTTAGCCTCACGTGCCATCACAGCGAAACAGGCAGCACCGTTGACGCTACTGTGATCAGAGGTCAGTCTAGCGTTCATGGATGTTCAGCCCGGGGACGTGAAGCGGTACGGGTCGAGTGCTGCGATCGTGCTGGCAACACTGCGAGAGCAAGGCTGCAGTGCAACGGTTGCAGTGGCTGTCACGCACTCTCAGATCGCCGCGCTAGCAGGGCTGACACGACCCTCCGTTTCACGTGCGCTAGACGCCCTGTCAGCCAAGGGCGCGGTGAGACGACAGGGAGACCGAGTGCTGCGACGCGTGGTGCTGAGGCTGACGCATAGCGCCGCGTTGTGTGATGCACCGGACGCAGAGCTAGCAGACTGCACGACGCATGGCGAGGCGAAGGGACTGCCCCGCCCTACAGCCCTTCGAAGGCTAGATAGCCTGCGGTCATTGCTGGAGTTGGCCAGGTAGGCATAAGGAACTCGAGCGCCCCCTCGGGCGGGAGCTGAATGACGCCCGTACTCTGTGGTGCGCGCCTATCATCATTAGCGCGTGCGTGAAAAGAGCTCCCCCCACCTGGCCGCCCACCCCCGCCGTCGCCCCGTCCCCCCCGTCGGGATACACTAAACACACACCTCAGATCGCTCGCAGATTTTGAGTTTGTGCCCATAGAGATAGAGAGAAGCTGAAGAATAACGGCACGTTACCTCCCGAAAACCTCTCCCTTGCTAGCAGCCACCCGTTGGAAGCTAGCTTCCTAGGCGGCGTTGCCGACGCAAGGGTAGCATGTGAGCAGAAAACGGTCAATCTTGGGCATCTCTCTCTCTCTATAGTGGACATCTGTTTCAGTGCTGTGGTACAGGTGTAGTAGACCACTGGAAAGGAGGATAGAGTATGAGTCCTGAGATGCAGGCGTTGCATGGCGTAGACATCGACTCCTGGCGTAAGCCGAAGTGAGGCTAGCGCATCATCCTGGCCTTGAGTTCTTCAAGGAAGCTGGTTTGCTCGGGTGTGATGTTGCCAGCGCTTGGGTCTCCCACGAGGATCCTCGAGGCAATCGTCTCGCGTATGCTCTGCTCGGGATCTGCGGGCGCTGGGTGGGCCCTGTACTGCAGACGACCGCCGGGACCGAAGGTCTGCCGCTGCTGCTCTGTGAGCGGGAAGCTCTCCCTGGTGGGTCTGGCCGATGGCTGTTGGTGCATGAAGAGACGGGAGCTTTCGAGTTCGATGAGTGCTTCGTTCTCTTCTGGTGTGAGAGTGTTGAACGGGTTGACGACTACGTGCCCGTCCTCGAAGGAGGCGTACCCTCCGACGTGCGGGTTGAGTCGGAACCACTCGAGTTCACTCTTACTTGGGTCTCTGGTGGGTGCGAGCTGCACGTTTCAGCCCTTCTTGATGGCTTTGCCTATCCAGTTCCTGGCGGCCTTCTGTCGTTGCTTGCTGCTGGCCATCTACTGTCCCTTCACCTGTGCTCGAGCGGCCTTCTGGCGGCGCGCTCTGAGTTCCTCAAGCCGCTGCCTAAGGTGGGGTGGTCCGCCTGCTGGGTAGAACTGCTCCCGCGCCCTTTGCGTCATCGGGTTAGGCGGGGCTCCCGGCATGCTCTGCACCCCCGGTTCTCCGGGTCCTGGCGTGTAGCCACTCCTGGCGGCCTCCTGTGCCTGCGCATCCCAAAATTGTCTAAGGAGCTCTCGGTCTTCGGCGTATATGTCCTGGGACCGTGCCACTCGTTGCCTGGCTTGCTGAAGGCTCTCGCCCGGGTCACGGAAGCCGCTGCGCTGGAGGTGGGCCTCGACGGCTTCCTGGCCCGCGAAGGCGGTGACGTCGTAAGGCCGGTGCTTAATAATGCTGCGGCGCGCTTCCTCTCCCCGAAAGTGAGGCGAGCGCTCATCCTGGCGCAGGGCGTCAGCGGCGGTGGACACATCACTCACCAACAAGTCCTCGAAATCCGTTATGGATTCGGGCCGCGCCTCCCTCGCCGGGGTCCTCTCGGAAAGCCTCGCACTCGCCTTCAGAATCAGCTCCGGGTTCATCGGGTAGCCCTGAGGCAACCCCAGGTAATAGCGAATCCGGTCCGCCGGCGTCATCTTACTGGGGTCTGCGAGCAACCTAACCTGTTCAGCCATCAGGAGTCCTCCTCGTGATCGGCGGCGTTAATCAATACTACCCGACTCCCCCCGAGGCTGTCCTCCCCTTGCTGCATTGGTTCTACAGGCGGGGGGTAGACGCCCTGGGCGATGTCGTCGACCCAGCGGCAGGCATGGGGGCGCTCCCACTGTGGCTCGCTCCCCTGGGCGCACACTGGCATGGCTACGACATTGACCCACGCTTCCGCGAAGCTCTCGACGAGATGCCGGGCGTAAAGTCGGTGAGCATCAATGACAGCCTCTCGAGACTCTGGCCACCACATAGCCACGTCATCGCTAACCCACCCTACGGGCGTGAGCTCATCCGGTTCGTGCATCGCATCCAGGAGCATTGCCGGTACTACCATAGTCTCGGAGCCGTGCTCACCCGGGTCACCTGGTGGGGTGAGGGTGATCGTGGTGCCGTCTATAGTCCAGACGTTCTGCTCTGGATCGAGGGGCGGCTTTCGTTTACTGCGGACGGACACTCGGATACCTCGTCGCATTGCTGGGCCATCTGGTTGCCTGAGCCTAGTGATAGCACAGAGATAGAGTGGGTGCCCAAGGGTAAGCCCACAGTAGAGCAGCAGAAGGAGCACCGTAGGATGCTTGGCATCCCAGACCACCAACTAGAACTTTTCGAGGAGGATAGAGAATGAACATGCGCCAGATCTTTGAACGAGCGGCCGGCGGTAGTGATACTGTGGAGGTTGGCGCGTCACGCTGGCCAGTGCCTGTGTCGGTGGCCCACTTGTGTACACCTGCTGCAACCTTGTCGACGCTTCACGGTCTCGAGCTAGGAGGTGATGAGTGCCCTTGTGGACACTCGATCGAGGCATCCTCCCTCTGTCCAGCGTGTCGTCGCCCCTATCAAACCCCCTGCTGCACCGACGACTGCTCTGAATGGGTGCAACCGGAGGCTCGAGGCACCACCGGGTGGTATCCACCGCCCAGTCATTGCGCCACATGCCGCGAAAAGGCTGAGAAGTCGCTCCGTGAGAGCCGCCTCTGCTACGTCCCAAGGCGCATGAAGGAGTCCGCAGCCGACTACGAGCGCCGAGAGGGTCGTGAAGCCGCCGACCAGGCGCTCTATGAGTGGCTCAACGGCAACCCGGAGGACTCGATCTGGCTCTCAGGGCCACGAAAGAGCGGCAAGTCCACCGCTGCGGCCCGTGCAGTCATCAAGATGGTCATGGGCGAGCGCTCCAAAAGCCTTATGTGGCTGGAATACGAGGACTTTGTGACCGCCTGCAAGCGCTGCTACCTCGATGACGGCGCCAAACAGTGGAAACTCATCGATAAGGCCATGCAGACCGAGCTGTTGGTCTTCGATGACGTCTTCCCGCTGGTCAGGACGACTCCGCAGGGCCGAATCCTCGGTGTAGAGCGTCTCAGCGCCCATGCTGCGCAGACATTGTGCGACATGCTGCGGAAAAGGCTGCAAAACGGTCGCCCAACCGTCTTCACCTCGGTGCATACCCCCGAACAGGCGCTCGGTCACCTCGGTGAACACGTTCTGGCCTGGTGGGAAGGAGTTGGTAGTAGTGCCATCATTGAAGGATAGAGAGAGACGCTCAGGTGCGCTGACCTTGGGGGTTTACATCCTCCAGTTGCGCACTGAACGTGGGTTCACCCTGCGAGAGCTCGAGGACAAGACCGGTCTCAGCCTGTCATCGCTGTGCAGGCTCGAGAAGGGGCACTACGTGCCTGTGATCCAGAAGAGCATCGAGGCCATGGACAGTCTGTGGCGCGCTCTGGGTGGTGACATGAACCAGATGCTGCAGCTGTCGAGGCGATGCCCGGTGTGCAGCGGTACGGGCGCTATCAAGGGGCAGGGGGTATGACCACTTCTAGCGCGACCGACGTCTTTGCCCTATGCTCCGATGAACTCGGCCCTCATGCCAAGGAGCACCCATGAGCAGTTCGCAGCAACCTATCTACTGGGACAGCCTAGGGCATACACTGCTCGCCGCAACGGCCTACCGCGTCAACCTGCCCGTCGGCACGACAGACTGGACCGTCATGAACATGAGCGGTGGAACGATCGGGGTCGCTGGCACCGCAGCGTCGATCGTGGTCGCGGCCAATGTCATCCAGGTCCCAACGGCAACGCCGCCGGTCAGTGGCAACGGTCAGTCGCTGTTCGTCGGCAACGCCACAGCTGGCCCACTCGCCGTGCTGGTCGTTTGGCGCCGCGCCGGTCGCCAGCCGACATCCGACGCTGGCACAACGACGTTCACCGCTCTCTAGTGGGCGGTCGGCACAGCCGGCAGAAGGGCAAGCGCGGTGAGAGGGAAGTGGCACACCTCTTCACCGATCGCGGCTACCAGGCCAGACGCGGTGACAGTCAGTCCAGGGGCGCGCGCGAGGCGGACGTCGAGGACACGCAGTTCTGGATTGAGGTGAAGCGTGGCGCCAGATGCCCCATACGCCGTGCCATCGAGCAGGCCAAGGGTGACACGGATGGTCGCCGTGCCCTCGTGTTCTGGCGTGACGATCGCTCAGACTGGCGAATCGACATGGCTGCTGATACCTTCTTTGAAATGCTGGCATCTTGCGGACCCGCCGACTGGGTCTTACCGTATGAGCCAACCAAGGAGGACAGAGATGGCGACGAAGAGCAAGCCCAAGAGCAAGCCGAAGACTGAGAAGAAGGCCGAGCCCGAGAAGAGCGCCAGCTCCATCGACCTCTCATGGCTCCCGGAGAAGTCGCAGAAGCAGGCGGCCTACTTCCTCGAGCGCGCCTGCGAGAAGCGCAAGTGCGACCCTGATCGCGTCATCGCCGCCTGCCTCGCCTGGGCTGCTCTGCAGTCGACCCAGCGCCACGGCATCCACCGCCTGATGCAGAGCATCGAGTTGTCGCTCAGATGCAAAATCTAAAAGAGCTCCGGTACGACACGGCGCCTGGCTCTGCCTTCGTCTGGCTCATGGACTCTCTCATGGGCGCGGTCGAGGTGTGCGTCAGCAAGGACCCGTCTCTCACCGAAGTGGAGCGCGCAGTGGGGCTGCAGATCACAGCTATCCGCGACACCAAGGAGGCGCTCCTGATGATGAAGAGGCGCCGGCTTACCAAGCGCGACAAGGCTGTCAAGCCGTTGCTGTTGGCCTACCTTGGCATGGTCCAAGACAACACCCTGTCGCGCACCTGGGAGAAGGGACTGGCCACTCATGGTAGAGTGAATGAGAAGATGGAGCGTCTTGCCAGAGACACAACTAGGTTCTTGCAGGCGCTAAACCTCGTGACCCACCCGAACACACCGACCTCGGTCATCAAGAGGACGGTGGGGAAATACAAGAACAATGTCGAAGACCTCCACTGATGGCGTGACCCCGTCCCTGAAGAGATGCATCAATATCGTGCTGCCGCATCTCGACACCATCCTCGCCATGCTCAGCGTCGGGCACACACGCACAGCCACCGCCAAAGCGGTCGGCATCAAGCCGTGGAACTTCCTGTCGGTGCTCAGGGAGGGCAAGGCCTCGAGGGGTCGGTGCCACGACATCCTCAAGAGCGTTCTCTCGGCCGAGGGTAAGGCGCAGGTGAACCTGGAGGCCATCGTCATCGCCGATGCGCAGGTCAACGTGAAGAGCGCACAGTGGCTTCTCGCCAGGCGCTTCCGTCTCAAGGAGCGGCACGAGCCCGACATCGAGGTGCTCCGCAAACTCGACTACAACAAGCTCGACCAGGAAGAGATCAAGCTCCGCATGCTGGAGCAGAAGCTCCGCCTGCTGACGGAGACCAAGGGCGAAGACCTCAACGGAGAGGGCTGGCGCTCGCTGATGGCGGAAGCCACCGAGGCCAATAAGCGCATCAAGTCGCTGCATTGAAGCAGGCGCAGCTCAAAGAGCTCCAGCGCTGCTCGTGGGACTTCGCGTACTTCTGCCAGAAGTACCTGAAGATACTCAACAAGAGTAAGAAGCTCGTGCCCCTGGTGCCCAACCCTATCCAGGCCGACTTCGCAGACGTGATGGACAACCACCCGTTCACCTACGTGCTCAAGAGCCGGAAGGTGGGCATCTCGACGTTCGTCGCTGCCAAGTTCTTCTGGAAGGCGCTCTTCCGGCCAGGGTTCGAGGTCGCGGTCATCGCGCACACTGAGAAGGCGGTGCTCGAGAACATCGCGCCCATCTACCACCGCTTCTACGAGAACCTGCCGAAGTTCATGCGTGTGCCGCTCAAGCACCAGACGGTTCACAAGCTGCACTTCATCCACGACTCACGCATCATCATCGGCACGGCGAACAGCGAAGGCGCGCGTGGTGGTACGCCAGTGGCGCTACATTGCAGTGAGTTCAGCCGCTACGAGAACCCCGACGACACGATGGCGGCGCTCTTCACATCGCTTGGCAACGACCCGGAGGTGGTGCTCGAGACCACTGCGAACGGCATGAACTTCGCCTACTCGATGTGGAACGACGACGAGTTGGAGTACCACCGGGTCTTCTACCCGTGGACCGAGGACCCCGACTGCGCGTCGAAGAAGGAGCCGCGCAGCATCCCCCCTGAGATCGAGGAGATGGTCGAGGAGTTCGAACTGACGCCTCAACAGGCCAACTGGTTCGTCGACACCTACCGGCTCAAGTGCAACAGCAAGCTGCGCATCCTGCACCAGGAGTACCCCATCATCGCGGAGCAGAGCTTCGTGTCTACCGGTGGGCGCTTCTTCCACGCGGCCTTCCCGGGCGGAGACCCCGAGCCGGGCTACATCGAACACGCCAAACCACAAAAGTGGCACACCTACGTGATGGGCGTGGACACTGCGTCTGGCGCGGAGAAGGGGGACTACTCGGCATTTTGCGTCATCGACGTGACCGACCCGAAGAAAGTGAGCACAGTAGCGACGTTCTACGAGCGCCTCATGCCACGCGCATTCGGTAAGCGCGTGCTGGCCGAGGCGCACAAGTGGAAGGCGCTGGTGGTGCCCGAGGCCAACAGCTACGGGCTGACCATCATCGAAGAGCTCAGGCTTCGGAACTACCCGTACATCTATCACAAGCTTGACCAGAGGGACGGGGAGAACACCTGGACCAAGAAGTACGGCTTCTGGACAGACCGCTCCTCGAGGCCGCTCATGCTGAGCAAGCTCTATGAGTTGCTCTACGACGGGCAGTTCGACGGTCGCGATCGTAGATTCCAGAGTGAAGCCAACCACTTCGTCTACTCAAGGAACGGCAAGCCAGAGGCTCAGAGCGGGCACCACGATGACATGGTTATCGCCACGGCGCTGGCGGTTTACGGCTCCAGCCAGGCCGCAATGGTGCGTGAAGACCGCATGAACGAGAAGCCCGAGAATATACGCGAGAGCTTGCAGTTCGAGCACAGGACGGGCAGAAACTATTCAGATGACTGGGATGACTGGTACGGTTCAGACGTCAATAAGTCACACCCTCTCACCATAGAGGGGTCTCATTAGCCGACGGGCGTTAAGCGTAAGGGTGCGATATGGGGATTCTAAGCGAAGAGAGATACGACGAGATGGTTGCCAAGTTCGAGGCAGTAGCCTCTGGCGAAGAGCAGCCCGAGGTCTCTACTCAAGCGGAGGAGCCCCAACAGTCCGACGACTCCCCGGACTCTAATCAAGAGGAGGATGGTTCGTCTGCAGACGCCGCAGACGTTAAAGAAGTGGTGGAGACGCAGGCGGATAGCTCGGAGCCAGATGCTCCCAAGACTCCCGAGCACATTCCCTACGGTAGGTTCAAAGAGGTTAACGATAAGTTCCGCGCGCGCGAGGACGACCTTCAGCAAGCGATGCAGCGCATCCGCGACCTGGAGCAACTCACGCTGGCCCAGGCCAAGCAGCCGCAAGCCGAGGCCGAGAAGGCGCCGAGCAAGGACGACGAGTGGCTCAACGAGATCTTCGGAGATCACGAGGACCCGTCGGCTCAGGCGTTCAAGCAGATCCGCCAGGAGATGCACTCGGTCAAGGAGTGGCAGCAGCAGCGCACGGAGCAACTCGTGGCCTCTCAGCTCGACGCTGAGATCAAAGCCGCCGCAGAGAAGAATCCTGACGTCAAGGTGGAGGAGCTCTGGCAGGCGGTCGCCGCCAACGGCTCTGTCGACGTGAACGAGGCCGCTGAGTACATCCAGCAGCACCGTACCACGATGAGAGAGCAGTACCTGTCTGAGGCCAGCTCGGAGATCGAGACGCTCAAGGCGAAGCTCGCGGAGGCGGAGAAGGTGGCTGCAGAGGCCCCCAAGTTCCGTCGCCCGAGCGCTACGTCTGCCGCGCCTGGGCAAACCGAGCAGAGGTCGAGGACGGTATCGGAAGCGACGAACGCCTTTGCTGAAGCGATTAGGGAGCGAATGTCGCACTAACCATTCTCAAAACAATAGGAGGGCATCATGCCCGCCACAGTAGGCATCGCCGGGGTCGGCACGTTCGGCCCGATGCTCAAAGAGTTCTATCAGGGCCCCGTCGCCGAGCAGATCAACAACCGCGTCTGGATGCGCGAGTACTTCCAGAAGAAGTCGACGGGTTGGTCTGGCAAGCAGATGGTCATCCCCATCCACATCGGCCGCAACAGCGGCGTTGGCTTCCAGGGCGAGATGCCCGCTGAGCTGCCGACAGCCGGTGAGCAGCAGTACGCCGACCTCCGCATCAACAGCCACAGCTCCTACGGCCGCTTCCAGGTGAGCGGTCTCGCCATGGACACGGCGTCCAAGGCTGGCGTGGGCGCCTTCGCGGGCGTGATGAACGAGGAGATGGACCGCCTCGTGCGCGACATCGCGAACAACGAGAACGCCGTCAACATCTTCGGTGGTCCGACCAAGGGGCTGCTGAACCAGCGCCGAGCCAACGGGCAGAACACCGCCGGCGCTCAGACCGCAGCAGGCAACAACATCTCGACCGGCGTCGTCTGGCAGTACCAGGGGGACTTCAGCTACTTCGACGGTAGCCGAACGGGCGTTGCGGTCGATAATGGCAACATTGCGACATGGGTGCGTGTCGAACTCGTCGACCTGAGCACCTACGATCTGATCCCGGTGACGATCAATGCGACGGGTGCGGCAGCGGCCAACCCCAACATCTTCGTGAGGGCGTTCAGCGCTGACCGCACCAACCCCACGGTGACGCTTTCAATCGGCGTCGACACTGCGGGCGCATGCACGTTCACCACGGCGAATGTGGCGGCTCAGTGCGCTATCGGTCTCCGACTGCACGACACGCAGGCGGTGGACAGCGCAGGCGTGCCGCTGCCGATGGGCCAGAACCCGGCAGTCTGGAATGGTCTGTTGAACGTCGGTGGCCAGAACCTCATCGCCAACCAGCCGCGCGGGCTGTTCGAGAACCTGGCGTCCCAGACCCACTTCGGGGTGGCGCGAAACGACGCCGCAGCGACGGTCGCCAGTGGCCAGCGCATCCTGAAGAGCACTATCGTCACGCATGACGTGGGCGACGGAGACCGCGCCAACGCTGGCGCCGACCTGAGCCTCGAGCGCTTGCAGTACATGATGGACATCATGATGCAGGACGCGGGTGTCGACGCCGATGTGATGGTGATGAACGCGCTCATGCGTCACCGCTACACCGTGCAGCTGACGGGTGTTCTCGGGACGGCTGGCGCCGGTCTCGCAGGCACCGCTGGCTACTCCAACGTCTCGGTCGACGGCTCAAGCGGCAAGCTGATGGACAACCAGCAGAACCTGGCCTACGGCGGTGTGAAGTTCCAGTACGACCGGCAGTTCCCGGTCTCGACCATCGGGCTTCTGCACAGCAGTGACTGGCTCCTCGCCGAGTTGGCCACCGGGCAGTTCGCTGACGAGGACGGCAACGTGCTGTTCCGCGTCTCGGGCCAGGACGCCTACGAGGGCTTCTGGAAGCACCGGTACAACATCTGCTGCAAGCGGCCCAACGCGCAGGTCATCCTGACCGGCATCACGCCCACCTAGCCCTCCAGCAAGGTGCAGGGGTGGAGCGCCGAATCCCCTTGGCGCTCCACCCCTTTCTATATGCAAGACCTCTTCTACTTCATCGCCTCTTGTGTGCTCATTGAGCTGGGCTACTTCCTGTGGCTACTCATCGACAGAGAGCGGTCGATGCGGCAGGATGAGGCGCAAGAAGTGGGGCTACTCGAGTCGATCCGGCAGGAGTTCAATGATGGATGACATCAGCGCGAGACGACAGCGGGTGGCTCAGATGCGAGCTCAGAAGGACCAGGGGGGCTTCGGTTGGGATGACTTCCTGACCAAGATACTGCTCCCGGTGGGCGTCGGCGTCGCTGGTGGACTCACAGGTGGTCTCGGGCTGGCTGCCGCCGCTCCTGCTGCCGCTGCTGCCGGTGGCCTCGCTGCTGCCGCTCCCGCTGCTGTCGGTGGTCTCGGAGCGGGGCTGGCTGGTGCGTCTGCCGGTATGGCGGCAGGCGGTGCTCTCGGGCAGGCCATCGAGGGCGTAGCCGCTGGAGACCCCGCGCGCACCGTCGCTGGCGTTGGCCAAGCGATACCCGCCGCAACGCAAGCCTTCACCGCACCACGCCCGAGCGGATATGAAGAGCTCATCGAACTGCTTCGGCAGAGGCGGCAGTAGCCGTGGCGCGCTTTCCGACAGACATGCAGAGCCGCCTGTCCCGCTCCAAGAGTGAGCGCACCAGGCAGGACAGAGAGTGGTCCGCCGCCATCCGCATGCTCCGAGGAGACCAGTGGCTGTACTGGGACAGGCGAAGCAGTTCCTACAGCAACATCCGCCGTGACCCAGGCGAGGTGCGAGTCACCGTCAACCAGATGATGAACATCGAGCGCAGCATCATCTCCAGGCTCACCCTCGACATCCCCACCCCGGTGGTCATCCCGGCGAGCGACACCATCGACGACATCACCAAGGCTACGGCCAGTGAGATGGCGCTTCGATACTTCTGGCTCTCGGAGAAGCAGACGCGCAAGTGGCAGGAGGCGGTGCGCTGGCTTGCGCAGACCGGCAACTGCGGGCTGCACACCTACTACGAGCCAGGGTACGAGGTCACAGCGGCTGCCAACTCGATGCCTGGTGACGAGGACCTGGAGGGCCCGAAGCCCGACAAGGTGGTGGGCAGCAAGAAGGTTATGGGGCGCGTCCGCTGCAACGTCATCAGCCCGTTCAACCTCTTCTACGAGCCAGGCGTTCACGACCCGTCTGAGGCCAGATGGTGCGCCATCCGCAGCTTCTCCACCAAGGCTGAACTCAAGGACACCTACCCAGACAAGGCTGACAAGATCGAGGGGCTCTCCTCTAGTGGTGACCGGGAGAAGTATCCGTTTCAGGACTACACGCCTGACGGTCGCATCGAGGTGTTCGAGGTCTACTGGAGAGACGGTCGACACGCATGCATCAGCGGCGACCTCTACCTGGAGACGGAGTTCAGCGAGGACGTGCGCGACACCTTCCCGCTCCGCCTCGTGCGCTACCATGTCATACAGGGGGACCTGTGGGGGCAGGGCCCCATGGTGCAGATCTCAGACCTGCAGCAGCTCTACAACCGCACCAGGACGCAGATCCACGCCAACGTTCGCCTCATGGGCAACCCGCCATGGCTCGTCCCCCGCACAGCCGATGTGCGTAAGGGCACCCTGATGAACAAGCCAGGCGGAGTCATCAGGTACACCCCAGGCGGTGGTCCGCCGACGCCGGCCTCACCGCAACAGCTCCCGGCGCATGTGGTTCGAGAGCCATCCCTGTTGAGGGATGAGATGAGTGACGTCTCGGGTGCCCACGGCATCACGCTGGGTCGCAGAGAGGCCGGGGTGAAGTCCGGTGTTCACGCTCGCACGCTGACGCAGCAGGACTCCGCCCAGCTCCTGACCACTCAGCATGAGATGATCTCCGCCATCGAGGACACGATGCTCACTGCGCTGCTGCTCATGAAGCGGCACTACACTGAGCGCAGGGTCATCAAGATGCTCGACAACGCTGGCGCTCCTGCGTGGAAGGCCATCTCCAACACAGATATCGTCGATGACCCAGAGGTCTACATCGACGCCAACACGCTGTTCAAGGTCGACGCCTCGCACCGAGAGTCCCGCGTGCTCGAGATGGTGCAGCTTGGCCTCATGACGCCTGATGAAGCGCGTGATTCCATCAACTTCCGCACCTTCAACAAGCACCAGACCGACGAGTTCGTCGCCATCAGCCACGCGCGCGACATGCTGCAGGCTGTCATCATGGGTGAGTTCATCGAGATCTTGCCCACTGACGACCTGAATGCGTTCACCAAGGTGTTCAGCGAGTACGTGCAGTCGCCGCCCTACTACGACCTGGCGCCAGAGACGCAGGAGTACATCGCTCAGATCATCAAGGATATCACGATGTTCGGGGCGCCAGAGGCTGAGTACCAGGCGGCTTCTCAGATTCAAACGGTCTCGCCGCACCAGTCCCCTCCGCAGCCCGCGCAGACGGCGCCGCAGATGATGCCGGTGGCTGAGCCTGCTCCAGTGCAGGACCCTCTTGCCGATGTGCCCTTCCCGACTGAGGGGCAGAACCTGCCGGGGCTGCCTGGCGCGATGACTCAAGGGGGCGTCTGATGTTGGTTAACGAGGTCGCCGCAGCGTTCCGGCTCTACATGGACGAGCCTGATCAGACGTTCGTCAACGATGCTCAACTGTCCATCTGGCTCGAGAGCGGGTACGACGACTTCCGCGCGATCGTCACCGAGATGGACCCCTACATCTACTCCCGGAGCCAGACGTACTCTCTGTCTGACGCGCGGCTCCTCGACCTCGCCGCAGGCGCCACGCCCATCCTTGGGTCGGCCGCGACCAACCGGCTGTATCAGTTGGTGAACATCTATCAGATCGAGAGCTTGGCGCTGCCTGACAACATTGTTGAGACACTAAGGCCGTCTGTCTCTGCGACGAGCACCTACGACTACAGGGCAAACTACACGCTGCGCGGGACTGAACTGCTCTTCCCTGCGGCGATGACGATGTTCATCCGCATCGACTACATCCCTGAGCCGAGCGTGAACTGGGCCGGTCTCGGCGCGACGTATATCGATGACCTGACGCGGTTTCACGACATCATCGCGCTGGTGTCCTACCTGCGCTACGCCATCGTAGATGCCGCCGCCAACGAGCAACTCAACGTGCTTCTCGGTCGACGTATCGAGCAGTTGCGCGCGTACCTGGAGGCCCGCTCAGGCGGGGTTGTGGAGAGCGTCGTTGACGTAAGGTGGATGTAGGTGGCGGTCAAGTATGACGAAGCCGAGATCCTGACCGGCGGGATCAAGTACGACCGCCCCTCCAAGGGGAGCTTCGCGCTGAACATGTTGCGCCGTTATGGCGCCTGGGAGGTGCGTCAGGGCTTCGGTCAGCTCACGCAGTTCGACTGCCGCATGACGCACAACATCGATGGCGCGTCTACCCCGTGGGGCTACCAGAAGCACCTCGGCAGCTACGCTATCCATACGGACTTCGGCCACGACCAAATCATCAGCCTGTTCAAGGCCAGGGTGTACACCTCCGAGGTGGACTCCTTCCGCGCTCAGATAGCCAACGTCTACATGGTCAACGTCTATGACGTGACCACCAGGGAGTGGTGGGAGGAGCCGCTGTACAGGCACACGTCCGAGGGTGGCACCGATAAGCGGGACCTGGAGGTGCGTCGCGGGCTGTACGAGACGAACTTCAACCGCGACTTCCAGAGTTGGGTGCTGGCCACGAGCGAGGAGACGTTCTCGTTCACAGAGGTCAGAGATACCGTGTACTTCGGCTCTCCAGCCACAGACCTGTACGCCTACACGCCATGCACGTTCAGGGGTAACAGGCGCAGGTTCGTCTCTGGAGCTCACCCTGAGAAGTGGGCGCCGCCTTACGCCGAGTCGTCCATGATCTGGAGGGTCAAGCCGTCGCCAGGCGCCTTCACAGACGCCTACAACTACCGCACCGAGTCAGGCATCCCATCGCCGCTGGCGCTCACGTCATGGGGCGGAAGGCTCGTTGTGGCGGGTAATGGCCGGGAGGTCTTCTTCTCTCAGAAGGATAGGCCCACGTCGTTCATCGACATCGACTACATCATCGTGCCGACAGACAGGCAGATCACCGCGATGGTCCCGATGGGGCAGAGCATCTACATCTTCACTGAGAGTGAGACCTTCGCATACCAACCGAGCACCCGCTCGGACGACCCCATCGCCTCAGGCGGTCTCGAGCCGGTGCGAATCTCAGACAGCATCGGGTGCGTCTCTCAGTCGTGCGTGACCAAGAAGGACAGCGCAGCGGTCTGGCTGAGCAGCACAGGTGTACACCTCTCGGGCGGTGGGCTCGAGGTGCAGACCATCTCGGCAGACATCGCGCCACTGTTCACGGACTTCATCACCGACCCCGCCACGAGCTTCTTCACCAGCACCACGGCTGAGACAGGCTCCATCAACATCACGCTGCCGCAGCGAAACAGCGTCATCACGCTGAAGACAAAGGGCGCGTCCGTTGTGTTCAGTGAGCTTCTAGAGGCTGTGCTGGTGACGCTGCCAGATGAGAACGTGTCGCTCTGCTTCTCGGGTGAGCAGTGGTCGCTGTGGACATACGAGTCCAACACCTCTACAGCCGCTGTGCCTAACGTCGGCGCCGTGAAGAACATCCTTAGCCCCTGGCCAGTGGCGATTGATAAGCAGCTCTACCTCGTGGGCTCAACAGATGTTCAGGCGTTGACCGATGCGGCGCTGTACGGAGACGCTGGCTCCACCCCCGTGGATGATGACACCACCTCGATGTCAGCCTACATCCTGGAGTACGGTCGCGGCGGAGCCATCGACCGCAGCGTGGATGACGAGGACTACCGCACCATCGCCGGCAAGTACCTCATGTACGGTGGCGGTGCGTCTGGCTCAAAGCAGTCGACGCTTGTGCTGGGAGAGTGGATAACGGTCGAGCAGCAGTACAAGTTCAGAGGCACCGCAGTGGCCGCTGTGCCCAACGGTGAGTCTGCACCGGCAGCGCCTGCCAGGACCGTGCTCATGCCGGTGTACCTGGTTCCTGGGCCCTACTTCTCGAACAACCCCGCAACCGCTGCCATCGAGAAGGTTGAGATAACCTTCGCCTTCGATAGCTCACACTGGCGCCCCATCTTCACAGACGCCCTCACGAGCACCAACCTGAACCTCATCCTGCCAGCAGAGAGGCAGGGGTCTACGGCGGCGTGGACGACCGCTCAGTGTGAGACTGGTGCCGGTGTTGCCAACAGAGGGGGCAACGTCATCCACATGATCTGGGATGGCGCAGCAAGCACACACACACACACACCCAAGCTCAATGTGGTGCCAGAGAGGCTGAACCTGCTCGGGTACATACCCATGCAGACCATCTCCAACACGTTCAATGTCTCTGGCATGGGGATCGCAGCAAAGGCCGGTGTTGCGTGGTGTACGCTGACAGACGGTGCGCCAACAACGAGCATCACAGATCTACTGACATGGCGGGAGTGGCGCCTGGTTGATGTGCGCAAGGAGGACTCGGTGGCGCAGCCGGTCGACTGGGCGTACATGTCGGAAGATGTGGGGCTGCCAGAAGACGCAAGGCTGAAGGCTCGAGGGCTGAGCGTCAGGCTGCTGAGCCATGACCAGGGTTACGACATCACGGGCGGATGGACGCAGGGCCAGTTCAACACGATGATGGCTGCTGACCTGAAGACCTGGATGGCGCAGACGGTTGACTACGTGGGTGGCACCACCTTCACCGGCCCCGTCAGCATCACCACCAACCTCTACCCCACCGCCATGACAGAAGAGACCATCCGAGACCGCATCAGGGCTGGCGGCTCGGCCATGCAGAAGGCGAACTTCGCCACATACGCAGCGTATGGAAACCCTGCCACCACGACGTTCGAGCAGAAGGCGTGCCTCATTGGTGACGAGCAGGTTGATGAGATCACCACCTCAGACTCGGTGAAGGGCAACAGCGTGGCGACCATGCTGTTCGGGTTCATGCGTAACCCCGCAGAAAGACTCAAGCTCGAGAGCGTCAAGCTGCTCTACCGCATCGTCGGAGCCGGCAGGCGCAGGAGGGGTAGATGAGCCTCAACGAGCTGATAGCGCGCGGCATCCGCCAGCAGTCTAACCGCTTCCGCGAGCACAACGAGGTCGTGCGCAGGCGCGTGGCGGATGCCGTGGATGCTCTCGGCCTGGTGCTGCCTGGGGAGTCATTCCGGGAGCGACTGCTCAAGGGCAATGCGCTGGCCCTGGCGCCCGGTGAGCATGGTGGCAGCGTGCTCGACAAGGAGGACACCGCACTGCAGGGCGTCGCCCCAGGCGCGGCGCTTACACGTAGGCTGGTGGTGGAGAACGATGCGGTGATCGAAAACATCACCGTATCCACTGACGAGGGCGACAACTGCGTCAACGTCAAGTCGCCCGCCACGGTAGTCTTTCGCGGCTGCACGTTTGAGAGGCCGCTCACCAGCGCCACCTCCGTTGTGGCAGTGGACGCGGGTGCCAAGGTGGTGTTGCTCGGGTGCGTATTCAGGGGTAGCGCCACGACAGCGCAGCCCGTGGTGTCGCATGGCGGTCCCGCAGCTAGCGTTCAGATAGCGTTCTGCTACAACAAGACCGGCAACACGCTCTTCGCGGGCGGCACCGCAACCGGAACGGGGAACGTCTAATGGCCTGGCGCCGACAGCCTCGAAACCTGACCAAGGAGCTGTTCTATGATGGAACGACGATCGATGGTTCGCGCCTTGAAAAAGCCGTTGGTGAAGTCGTTGGCGGAATCAACGAGCTCGACAAGGGAAACACCAAGCAGCGGTTTGTTGCGACCCAGTATCACGCCGGCTTTAACCCCCAGGATCGCTCCGCGTCTGCCCAGTACGGAAGGTTTCCCTGGCTCAAGATGCGCAATGACGACGTTCTCGGTTCAAGCGTGGAGGGAGCGCCGTTCAATATTCTGCGCTTCAAGGGGACGATGGTCCCGGGGATAGAGAACTTCCAGAGCACTGTGGGGGCTACCGCGAGCCTCGGCGACCAGTTCGCCTGGACGCGGATGTTCCACTTCAGCAGGCCTGCCATCCTGTATGGGGTCAGCGTGATGATGCATATCGATGGCGGCGCCACAGCAGCGAGGCCATACACCGGCACGCGCGATCCGGCCGTTGTTCCGGTCCCGTATACCTACAACAATACTGGTCTCGGTGGCGGGGCCGGGCCCCCGCCTGGGTTTACGCCCACAGACAATACCGTGGACGTTCCATTGGTGCTCGACGTGATGAACCCAGGCTCTCCAGAAGATGCTGAGTTGACCGACGTGGAGGTGACTCGAACCCAGTGGGGGGTCAACGAGGAGATGTTCTCGCTGCTTGCGCCGAGCCCCAGCGCCGTGGGGTGGACAGATATGACACCGCACTACGACTCAACCGGAGTGGCCGACACACGCGCTTTGGGTGGCAGGATTGTGGAGTTCAGAGACCTTAACATTCCCATTCACGAGCAGGCGCGCGTCAGGCTCGCGGTCTCCATCCCGCTCTATGACGGTACGGTCTACACGCGGGGGACGTGGGGCGCAGACCCGTGGTATCTCCAGGCATGGAGCATCACGCTCACTGTGCTTGAGGAGGTGCAGTCCCTCTAATGGCCAAGATCACCCGAAAGAAGCTGGCCAGAGGAGCGAAGCTCGTCACCGAGCATGTGTTCACGCCTGCATCAGCAGCGCAGACGCAGATGACAGCGGCGAACATCGAGGCCGAGCAGCTCACGAGCCAGTACGCGCCATTCAGGGTCAACCTGTCGGTGCCTCGCCTCTCTGCGGCAACCAACCGCACCGCCGGGCCAACTGGCGGTAGGGCGTTTCACGGCATCCCGTTCGTGCTCCCTCCGCTGCAGGAGGACATGGTTTACACAACGGACCCGCGCGTTGGGAAGGTGCCCACCATTAGCGACACCGCGCCTGACATCATCCTCGACGAGGTGAGCTTCTCGTTCGACCAGCGCCTCGAGCCCGCAGCGATTGTGTCCAACTGGAGCACTGGCGGCGGCGGTGTGCCAACCAGCGCAGACGAGGGCAAGATCTCATACGACATGCAGAGCCGGCTCACCGTTGAACTCTCCATATACGAGAAGAAGCTGGCGTGGTTCGAGGGCACTGCAACCACGGACTTTAGCCCTGGGCGCCTCATATGGTCTGGCACCATCAACCCCATCGTCACGGGTGATAGCTTCTTCAGGCTGAACCCATGGGTCGCCTCTGAGCTCAACCAGGCCATCGACCCGTACAAGAGCTACACCTTCGTCATATCAGGGCCAGACCTGTCCAGCGGGGGCGGGCTCACCGAAGGCGCTGAGCTTGTGTCTGTAGAGGTGTCGATGCGGTTCCTCGGCCGCCTCACGTCCAGGGACGAGGGCGGCACCATACAGAACATCCCCAACCGGCACCTGGGAGAGCAGAACAAGAACCTCACACACGCCGCTGCCGGCACTACGGGCGCGGGCATCAACTCCTCGACCTCACGAGCGCTCATCGGAGCCACCCCTGCAGCGGGTGATGTCATCATTGCCAATGACGCTGGCGCCTCAACCCTGGGCACGCAGACGGTGCTGGCCGTCATCGACGAGTTCAGTAGGCGTAAGCTCCACGGCGGCTACAAGATGGACGCTGACGTGCCCATGCTCGAGGAGATAAAGGACTCCGCCGCCTACACCGTGCTCAGCGTGCCCCTCTTCAACAACGGCAAGTGGGGAGGGCGAGTATCAGACGACTGGCTTGACGAGCCCTACATCGTCAGCGGGACGGACTCCATCATAGACAGGCGCTACATCCCCATCGAGTCACCGATGACGATCCATCACGTCATCTTCTCTTACAACTGGATGCAGTTCGAGTGGTACGACGTGGCCACCGGGTTACGCGAACCCATCATGAACCTACCGAGCATATTGGCGACGGGCCTCACCCCCGGCACCTTCAGGTGTGAGATAGGGGTTGGCATCGGGACAGGCATGCGTGGCGACAACTACAACTACACGCAGATCGCCAGCAAGACCATGA
>Ga0255048_10000313_pt1 | contig 37860 bp, 60 predicted proteins | sample JV7_2_2_MG_FD_183619 | JGI IMG/M metagenome (GOLD analysis project Ga0255048, IMG submission 183619) | Seawater microbial communities from Jervis Inlet, British Columbia, Canada - JV7_2_2 | ecosystem: Environmental > Aquatic > Marine > Inlet | place: Canada: British Columbia | collected 2016-10-06
ATGGTGAAAATAAAGAAAATATTGAATCTAATAGCAAAAAACCAGCAAAGAATAAAAAAAACAATAAACAATAATAGGTTATGTCTCATACAACTCAGCTGAGAAGAAAGACTCAAGGCAAAGATTCGCTCCCGGTAGTTTTTATTAGCCCTGATTTAATCAGGTATGATAAAACTGCTCAAGGAACTGAATTACGCGCTATTTGGAATGATATCTCACAGAGATCAGATATACCTAAATTTGCAGATGTACAGGGAAACAGGTTAAGTGTTTATATTGACCTGTATTCCCTTCCTTCTGTTTCTGCACAAGATACAAATAAAATAAAACCTGAATTAAATTGGCGCGTTGAAGGTAGACCTAATGAATTTCAGGAAATAAAAGTTTACGCTGTAGATAGTCAAGATCCAGATAATCAACTACCAGCTGTTGTAATATTTATGTCTCAAACTGAGGAATTGCCGTGAGAATTTACAGGTTTCCACCTGCTATACTTTTAGCAATTGAGGCTTATATTATTGAATTCCTCCCTGCTCTTGTTGCAGGTGATAAAAAAGTGAAATATTATGATTACGAATTAGCACCAAATGAACTCAGCAGTTATGTTGATAATAATGTAATGGGTGCTGTTGCTGTATATGTTCGTGATACAAAATTTCCCAATGGGTCACAAAATGGTACTTGGAAAGCTGATAACGAGATAGAAATAGATTGTTACGGTTTCGGGAAGGCATTAACGGCCACTGTAGATAATAAAAACATTACAATCCCTGCTACAAAATCAGCAGAATTGAATTGTCAATCAATTATTACCGCTGCTTTTTTGGCAACTACCGAAAGAGAAACCCTTGCAAATGGATGGGGCGTACTTGATGAAAATGATGAATTAATCCAGATTGCAGAAAAAGAACCGCTTCATATTGAATCATTTACTCAGGAAGATACTGAGAAAACTCAAATTGCTGAATGCGCAAAGAAATTTAAATTAAGATTGGCAATTGAAGAGACAACAATTGCTCAATCCCCTGGTGATATTTTGTCAGGGTTTAATGCATGTATAGAGGCATATAACAACGACGATATTTTGCAGGATGGCGATACATTAATGTTGGCAGAAGGTGACTATGTTCACTCTTTTGGTAGTGTTGTAACGGGGTAATGAATGGCTTTTTTTACAAAAAGAGATTTAGAAAATCTGAAAAAAGATTTGATTATTGGTGTTTATAGTTTAGGTCAAGGAATATTTAGCAGGTTTAAATATGATACAGGTGAGATTGAAAAATGGGTTAGTGGATCTCTTATAGGTAAATATGTTACTACATTGACCGGTAATGCGGTGGAGTCGGTCAATGGTGATTATGGGCCTAATGTTGTTATAGAACCACAAGCTGTTTTATATAGTAGGAAATCCAATGCGCAGCATTATGATACAACAGTTATAGCTTCTCTAACTACAGTATTACCAAGTGTCGGGAAGTATAAAATTTTTGTAAATACTAACCCTTCTAGAACAGGTGGCAACCCTGGTTATATGGAATTAGATGTTAAAAAGGGTAGCACTGTAATATATACTTTAACATGGTATATGAACCCAGATGGTTCAACAACTTCATCGTCTGTACAAAACTACACAGACATAATAGATGTAACTTCTGGCGATGAAATTTTGACATTGCAACCAGCAAGATTAGATGATTGTGTGTTAAATAATACGATTTTTATGGTTGAAAAACTAAACAATCACGAAGAGCAATCTTGGGAATAAATTTTTAAAAAGATCAAAGAAATATAAATAAAATCAAAATTATGATGCTAAAGTTATTAAATTTTAGAGATAGCTGAAAAGCAAAAGAGGATTATTATGTCAGGAGCAAGTAAAAGCACTCAGAGCACAAAAGAAGCAATATTTTTGCCTCAAAGCGTAACGCTTAAAAGTAGAGCAGTATTGGCCGGTAATTATGATCCAGCTAAAACAACTGTTGTTGAAAACCAAATGAGACAAATATTGAATGCTGCAGATGCCGCTTCACGTTTTGGCCTTGGTTCAGAGATTCACAGAATGGCGCTTTACTTTGATGCTGGAAGCAATAAAGAAGTTGAGCTCTATGCTTTTCCACTTTCTGAAGCTGCCGGTGCTGTAGCTCAAACATTTACTCTTACATTTGCAACTAATGCAACTGCTGCAGGAACATGGTATTTTAGAATCGGTTCTTATAGAAATGCTGACTTAATTCAAATTCCTGTTTCTGTTGATGACACGCCAGATTCTCAAGCTGCTGCACTTGCAACAGCAATTACTTCTAATGGTAACATACCTTTTACAGCGGCAGCTGTTGCAGGTGTCGTTACAATTACAGCTAAAACAAAATCAATCTCAGCAAGTGAGTATCAAATTACTAACAATGTTGGTAAAGGTGAAAGCGAATCAGGCGGATTGACTGAAGCTGAAAAATCTCCTGAAGGAACAACGGTTGTTATTGCAGCAGATGTTTCTGGGCTTGGAGAGGCTGATTTAACTCCTCTTTGGGCAAAGCTTGAAGATGAGTCTTTTGTATGGATTACCGATGTTGTAACTCCTTATGATAGTACTCTTGCTCTTGATGGAGCCCGCAATGTTTGCGGTAATCCAAATCTTAAAACAGGACTCTATGGGGCTCCTGTTTACAAACCTTTTAATTCATGGACTGCAGGTAACGAAGCCGGAAGTGCTGGACTTACTAATGCGATCGCCCTTGGTGATTCTCGTAAAGAAAACGATCCTTGTGGATCAAGAGCTGAACTTCCTTCTTCTCCTGAAGTTGGTTTTGAAGCAGCTGCTTATACAGCAGGTATTGTTTCAAAAAGCGCTCAAGAAAATGCAGCTCTTGGATATACTGCAAAACAAATGCCTGAACTTTTCGGTCCTCTTGTAGAGGCTGACGATTGGACAAGACAGTCAGCAAACAGAGACTTAGCTGTTGACGCAGGAATTACTCCTATTGCTTTTCTTACTGGTGTTGGTAGTCCTTATGATGTATCAGCTTATTGGCATCCATTGACTTCAGAAGTAAACGCTCCTTTTAAATTTATCGTTAATCAGCGTAAAATTTGGAACATTGCAAACGCACTTAAAACCTATCAAAACTCATCATCATTGCAGGACCGTCCAACGGTTGCAGATGTTTCAGCAACTGATTTTGACGCAAATGCTATTGATACTGATATCGTTGCTGCGGACGTTTCTGTTCTTGCTGATCAATGGGAAAAGAAAGCTTGGATTTATAACGCTAACTTTACAATTGTAAATCTTACTGTTACAGAAGATTCAGAAAATCCAGATAAATATGTAATTTATGTTCCTACTATTACAAGCGGGAATTTGAGACAAAAAGAAGGCAATGTTGAGGTTACTAGAAACATTGCTGCCGTTAACGTTGTAATATAACAGGAGGTTGCTATGCCTATAGGTGGCGCGATTAAAAAATTTACTTTAAAGGGGCTACCCTTTTCTGTAGCATCAGACTCAGACTTTGGTATTGATCTTGGTGGTCGAAGGATCACAGAAAAGAAAGAAACAATTAGTGAGCCTGTTATGATCGTTGATACAGTCGGCGGTTACATTGACGGGATTTCTGTTGAGCTTTTTGGCTCAAACGGTTCTCTTCAAAATATGATTGAAATTCAAAAAGCTTGTGCTAATGGTGATCCTGTTAGTTGTGCTATTATATTAGCTGATGGAACAAAAATCACTCCTAAAGGTGGTGCTTTTGTTCGTGTTGATGATGGTAAGATGATGAGTCGTGAAGGTACTTACGCTCTAATTCTTGATGCTAAAGCTGGTGAATGGATAGTTACTTAGTTTTCAAAATAAACACATAAAAAGGTAAACACATGAAAAAAGATTTAAAAATTTCTCAGGAAAGCGCAGAAGCTATTTTTCTCGATATGAAAAATACTTTTGGTTTTAATATTTCTGATGCTAAAGTTCGTGAACTCTCAATGATTGTTTCAGGTACAGTTATTAAGACTGAAGAAACTTATGATCCGGCTAAAGAAATTCTAAGACTAATTCAAGAAGGAAGAATTGAATTTAATTCTGAAAAGAATGCAATTAAATTTAACTTGCTTAAACCTATGGAAGACTCTTCTGGTACTAAGTTTCAATGTTTTAATATTGGTACTTTTACTTTTGATATGGCTTCAGGTCTTGGTATTCCATTGTCTGAGCTTCAGCCCAGAAGACTTTCACCTGAAAAGCTTAAAGAATTATTTGGTGTAATGACCGGTGTATCCGATGTTGATGTTTTTGGTAAATTATCTATTTCTGAGCTAAATTGCCTTAGTAGTGTAGCGGAAGTTTTTTTGGATTAATACCGGAGCGAGTAGCGACAGTTTGCGCGCGGTTCGGGGTTTGTCCAAGTGATTATATAAGAAGTCATGGTTGGGGTGAGTTACAATATGATTTTAGTATTGCGTCTCAGCTTAACCAAATTGACCAAATAAAAGAAGATGAACGGATTAAGTCAATGATAGGCGGCGGTGATAATGGCAGGAAGAGTAGGAAATAAATTTTCATTAAGCGGAGTTATCAGCTTAGGTGATAAATTTTCTAAGCCATTAAAAAAGGCCGGCAGATTATACAGTCGTTTTTCTAGAAATATCCGTGATGAAAATCATATGATTGGCCGGTCTTTTAGACGGGTCAATAGTAGTTTAAATAAAGGGCTAAAGCGAACTGCAATGGTTGGCTTTGCTTCTTTATCAATAGGGCTTGGATTAGCTGCAAGAGAATTTGTAACTTTTGATCAGGCCATAGTATCAGCTTCTGCAAAATTCAAAGACCTTGAAATAGGGACAAAGAATTATGCAGATACTCAAGACTTATTAAGAAAAAAAGCAAGAGAGGTCGGGGATCAAACTCACTTTACAGCAAAGCAAGCCGCCGAAGGTTTAAACTTTTATGCAAAGGCTGGTTTTAAATCTGCTGAAGCAATGGCTGTTTTAGCTGATACTGTTGATTTGGCTACTGTTGCTGAAATGGATCTTAATAGAACAGCTGATATATCAAGTGATTTATTAGCTTCTCTTGGTCTTAATGCCAGTGATACCGCTACAAAGATTAAGAACCTTGCATTTTTGAACCGATCTCTTGGTTTAAGTGTCAATATGGCTAATGTAAATCTTGAAGATATGTTTGAAACTCTCAAGCTTGCAGGTCCAATTGCAGCCGATATAGGCGCTACAACTAATGAAATTATTGCAATGACCGCTGCACTTGGTGGGGCTGGTATTAAGGGCTCATTGGCTTCTACAGCTCTCAGAAACATATACGGCAGATTGATAAAACCCGTTGGTGCAATTCAGGATAGATTAGATCAATTGAATCTATCTCAAAAAGATTTTTTACGTGCTGATGGTTCACTTGATGTTCTAAAAGCAATGGATAAAATAGGAAAAGCTACTGAAAAACTTACAAAAGTTGAAAGAGCCGCTGTATTCTTTGACTTGTTCGGTCTCAGAGCTGTTGCAGGTGCATCAAATCTACAAAAGAGTCTTGGCGGTGTTCAGGATATTATCAAGAAGCTTGAGAGCGATGCTACACTTAAAAAGATAGCTGATGAAATGAGAACAGGTCTTTTAATGCAACTTCAAACTCTTGGTTCAGCCGCTCTTGAAAAAGCTTTTCAATTTTTTGATGCATTTACTGCAAATGGAAAAGATGGAATTAAGAAACTCACAGAGGCAATCAGGGCTCTTGATGTTAAGCCGCTTATTCAATTTACAAAAACAGTAATTTCTGTTCTAGGTTTTATAGCTGACAATTGGAAAATTCTTTTATCTCTTGCTGTTGGTATAAAAGCAGTAAGTGCTGCAATAGCAATTGCAGAAATTGCTGTTGGATTGTTTGGTATAACGTTAGGCCTTACGCCAATAGGAGGAGCTTTAATTGCATTAGGTCTTTTGGCTACTGCTATAACTTTACTTGTTAGTCATTATGATGATCTTGATAAGGCTGCAAGTAGAGCAAATGACGCTGTTGCAGGTACCTCCGGCGGAACAAAAACAAGTACTGGTCAGATACCATTTACCCCAATGTTTGGCGGTGGTTTTAACCCGTTTACTTATAAAAAATCAAGAGCTATTGAACAAGAGCCTCAAATATATAATGAAGGTTTTAAAGCTGGGATAACTCCAAAACCTGTATCATATTCAAATTATGACTACACTTCTGGTCAACTTGATATTAACTTTAATGGATTACCTCAAGGTGCTGATGTTCAAAAATCAGGAAACTTTGGCGGTTCAAAAATAAACATTCAGCCGGCGTTACAACCATGAGTATTCGAATAAATAGTATAGAAGATGATGCTGAACAAATTGTACAGGATATTGAGAGCAAAACAAATCAGATCACTCCAGCAGTTCCATTTTCTTATAATAGAACTGTTGCAGATGCTGTTGCTGCTCAAAACGCTGTAACAAAGCTACATAATGTTGATCAAAGGAAAGAATGCTTTGCTCAAACTGCTACTGAATTTGTAGGGCTTCCATTACTTGCGCAGGAGACAAATACACCAAGAGGCAAGGGTGATCAGGCTATTTTAACAGTTACAGTTACCGGTACTGATGGTACTGTAATAGGTTCTTATACTGAAGGACCAGAGTTTGTAAGTAATGATATTGTTTATCAAACAATATTAGGTGCTACAATTTCAGGGCCTACAAATATAAATGTAAAAGCTAAAGTTTCTGGAGCTGAAGCAAACCTTCAACCACCTGATGAAATTACTCTTTCTTCAACATATACCGGTATTGATGATACAGCAGTTGTTGTATCTCTTGTGTCTTCCGGTACCAACCCTGAAACGGTTGAAAGTTGGAGAAAAAGAATTATTCAAGAACAGGCTTTTCCTAGTACCGTTGCAGGTACTACTCCATGGTTTGCTAAAAAAGCGGTTCAGGTACCAGGTATTACAGCAGCTTATCCTTATTCATCTGATACGCTCGGGAAAGTTGACATTTACTTATCTGCTGATGGAACTGAACCAGCTGTTCCAACTAGTGAACAAATGTTAGCTGTTGAGTCTGTTTTTAAAATAGCTCCAAATGATTGTTTATGGTCAACTCTTCCAGATAGAGTAAACGCTAAACAAAGTGTAATAGATGCATATACTGCTACTATTACACAAGGCGCTACATTGTCTGCCAGCACACAAGATGCTGTTTTTCTTGCTGTGAAGGATTATTTTGAAAGTAGAGCTCCTTTTATAGAAGGTTTTTCTCTTACAAATACCGGTACTATTAGTGTTGCTGATGTGTACGCTGTTGTTCAAAATGTAGTATCAGGTATAACAGGTGAAAAAGGTTATATTACAGATGTTGGAATTACTGCAATGGCTTATCCTACCGCTGATATTTATATTATGCCAAAAGGATTAAGAGCTAAAGGCAGTGTTATATGGCTTCCATAATTAAAAGTTTGATGAGCGGTCAATTTATGTGTTTATTGTTTGATGTGAAAACATACGCTCTTCAATTAGGTTTTAAATGAGTTACTTGATAGATAAAGGAATGGAAAGGCTTACTCTTCATGGTCCAGCGTGGGCAGGTTCAAGAACTGGATCAATGAGAGAGATGAATGAAGGCCTTGCTATTCATATTGATAAAAATAGAGCTGATGGAAAGAATATAATAAGAGATTATTATCCTCAAGAAACTGAGCAAATTGATGAATGGGATGGAGTGCTTGCGCTTCCAGCTGTAGCAACTTTATCAGATGCTGACAGAAGAAAAAGAATTGAAGCGACACGATCAGGTTTACCTGTAAATTTATTTAGTGGACAAACTGAATTTATAAATTTAAGCGGGTTCAATGTTAGGTTACGCCCGCTCGAGGAGGCTGAGGATCCTAATTTATTAACTGATGTTAATGTAATTGGTGATGGCTCATTTTCTGGCCTTAATAGAGTTTTTACTATTCCTGTTGATCCTCTTGAATGGACTCTTTTATATGTCGTTGAAAGTTTAGACGGTTCTTCAATAGTATTAAGCCAAGATGAATATAATACTCTAAGATTTTTAATTTTAAAATCAAAGCCTCCTTTTATGTGGTGTTTGTTGAGGGCTTTTGTTTTATGAGTGGTTTCAATGGTGATCCTTATATTTATTGGAATGGTGGAGACGGTGGCGATATCGTCAAACAAAACGGGGATTATAAGAGAAACCCCGGTATAGAGAATATGATAAATATTCTACTCGGTACCAAAAAAAACTCCTGGTCAAATGTTTTTAAAGCAATTCCAATTCCAGGGTTTTCAGTTGTAGCAGGTGAAATTATAGATTTAAACGCTATAAGGAATATTGAAAGAGACGCTGAAACAGCCCTGCAGCCAATGAAAGATATTAATGTTGCAAGTGATATTGTTGTTTCTGCTTCAAATCCTGAAGCTGATAAAATAATACTTGATATATCGATAACTGAAAAAGGTGGTTCAACAGCAACATATACAAAAGTATGGAGCAGAGAGTTTGATTGAAATAATTGAAGCTGATAAAGCTATAGTTGAAAAAAATCTTGATGGTGACAAAGATGTTGCAATGGTTAAAGGTGAAGGGCTAAATGAGCATACTGTTCAATCAATGTGTTTCCCTGGTATTGAGTTTAACCCGGGGAAAGGTGAAAAGCTCGTTGTTGTACCTATCAACGGCAGTGATTCTTACATGGTTACAATTGGCGGTGTAAATGAAAATATTGCTCCTGATTGCTCTGCTGGTGAAAGAAGAATATACTCTGTATCTGAAGACGGTGAAACACTTAAAGCATTTGCAAAATTTAAAAATGATGGTGTCATTGAATTAAATGGAAATGATAATTTTGCTGTTTTGTATACTGAGCTTGCGACAGCATTTAATGAGTTACAAGATCATTACAATGAAGTTGTTAATTCTTTAATAACCTGGGTTCCTGTTGCTACTGATGGAGGAGGAGCTTTAAAGACTTTACTTACAGGTATACCGTTAATACCTTCAACAGCAGATATAACTCCGTCAAAATCAGAAAATGTTCTATTGAAATCAAATTAAGTTTTGGCGCTTCAATTGCTTTTTTGCTTCTTGTGAAAATATTTTATCAACTTCAGTCTGTGAAAATGTCCCTATAGCTTCACTCATCCAGTGTTGACCATATCTGGTTTTCTTTCTGGTGTTTTTGCCATGAAAGAATTTTTTCAGGTTAGGATATGAATAATTTTTCTTTCTAGGAGATTTTCTTGCAAACTGAAAGAATCCCTCTTTAAAATTATTGTATTCTCCATTTTTAACATAAAAGAATTGGTTTGTGCCTGGATGCCCATAACCTTCCTTATGGGCAAGATAAAACATTGCCCTCATTCTTTTAGTTTTTCCAATGCCTTTACCCTTATATGATTTGAGTCCTCTGACTTTCATATTATCGAGGTAATTCTTTTTATTTATTCTTCTGCCGTATTTTTTACCCGTTCTTGATGTATTTGCAGGAGTAACGCCTTTATGAGTAAATCCTTCTTCCTGATCAGCGAGATAAGATCTTGATTTAATAGCTCCGAATTCTGCATGTATCAAACTCATATTTCTTCGAGGCTTTGCCCTGTTGTATTTTATACCTCTGGTTGCTGGCTTGTTCCCAACAGTATATTTATTTCTGAGCTTCATTTTTCGTTTGATTGAGCGTTCTGATTTAACAACTCCTGCATATGCAAGCCTTGATATAGTGTTAGCCGCAGCGAATCTTGCAGCGTCCGGTATATCGTTTTTAAGTTGCTTTACAAACTTATCACTATTGGGGAAAGTAATTTTTGCACTCATATTATAAAAATACAAAATTTAATTCTTATAAATTTATATATTTCATTGTATGGCTACTATTGAACAGCTTCGAAAAGAGAATGTATTAAAGGGCGATAATGAGAGACTTGCTATTTTTATCAATGGCAAAAAATCAATATTACCTCCTAGATTCGCATTTAATGAATATTTTGACGCGTGTTCAGATAGTTTTGAATGCAATGGATATCCTAATAATTCTGATTACGATCCTTTACAGCTTGTCCCTGGTGGGCTTGAACCAATCTCTATATCAATTTTAGGTGAGACTGTTTTGACTGGTAATGTTGAAATATTGTCTCCAGAGGTAACAACAGCAGGTAGCTTTTTATCTTTTTCAGGAAGAAATTCAACATTTATTCTTGAAAAGTCTTCTTTATCACAATCAGCTCAAAGAGAGTTTAAGAACATGAGCCTCTTGCAAATATCAAAAGTTGTTTGCTCAGATAGAGGTCTTGATATACTTGTAGATACCGGAGTTAATGCGAATAATCGATTTAAGAGAGCTACGTTCAAGGATGCAAATACTGGATACGGGTTTTTAGGTAGGCTTTGTAAAGAGTCTGGTGTTGTTTTAACAAATACTAATCTTGGAAGTCCGATTATAAGAAAAGCTAAAATTGGTAATCCTGTAGCGAAATTTGATATAGATTCTGAATTTATAAAATTTTTAGGAATTGAAAGTATATCAACGACTTACGATACTACAAAATTGTATGGAACATACATAGGTAAAACTCAGACTCCTAAAAAAGTAAAAAATACTTCTACTGCAAAATCATCTGTTATAGATCAGGATTCTATAAAATATCTTACCTTTGATGATTCAACAGGTGGAACATTGAAAAATATGGTTCTTACAGCTGAGAAGAAAGCGCTGAGAGAGTTTTTTGTAAATTCAATACCTTATCCTTCATGGGAAAATCCTGAAAAAAAAGAACGTTGGAAGGCTGGACAAACTATTATTATTAATGCAAAGCTTGCATATATTGAAAACAAAGAGGTTTTAATTAATCGAGTAGAATTTATAAAAGAGGCAGGAGTTGAAACTGCTATACTTTATTTTAAGCCGGTGGAGACTTACCAATGATTGAATACAGGCCTCTTGCATTTGTTTCGCCATCAGGAAGAAGGACAGAATTTGTCTATGATGGCGCTCTTTCAGATACAATAACACATTTTACTTCAAGTTTTAAGTTCGTTGGTGTTGACGGGTCCTATCATCAAGATAGAAGTATAGACTCCGGCTCATACCCGTTTTTAGTTTATCTTACCGGTGATGATAGGGTTGAAAGGTTAAAAGAGCTTAGAGATGATTTAAACGAGAAAAGCGAACCAAAGACACGGGCACGGCTTGAACATCCCGATCCCACACTTGGTACTTTTGATTGTGTTGTAAGTTCCTATTCAGTTAGCAGTAATCTTGTAAAAAATATAAATACAATAATTGTATCAATGAGTTTTTCAAGAACCATCAATGAGCTCACTGATGGTGGAATTGATTTTTCAACACAAGAAATATTTTCTAAAAACATATCTTCATTTGAACAATTCGCTGATGATTTTAAAAATACTATAGATAAAAATGGTGGGGCGGCTGTTTCTGCACTGGCTAATGATACAATAAAAATGATCAATATTGCAAATGATACATTTTCTTCTATAACTGCTGAAGTTGAAGAGGCTTCAATCGCTTTTGATGATGTGAGTTCTGAATTACTGCAGAGCATTGATACATTTGTTAGAAGCCCTGAAGTTTTGGCCGCATCAATGCAAAACTTAATCACATTACCCGTTCTGTTTACATCAAATCTTTCTGAAAGAGTGAATGCATATAATTCTATGCTTGAGCTTGCTCTTGATTTTTCAGTTGATCAGCTTAAAGATATTGAAAACGCAACATCAGTTGGAAAGAATTTTCTTGCAAATAAGGTTATGGTAACAAATGCTGTTATATCAGGCCTTGTTCAAATATATACTCAGACTCCTTCAACAACTATTGATGAGTTGAAAAGAGGCACCGCGAGCGGTTTTAGTACTCGAGAGGAAATACAGGGAGCAATAGATAATATACTTGCGGCCGTTGAGGCTGTTAGTATTATAATATCTGATAAATCGAAGAATTTTTCGAATATCAACTTTTTTAAACAATATTTTGATACATCACTGCTCATTAAGCCATTTATTAAAAGCGCGATTCTTAACCTTCAGAATAGACTCACTGTTTTACCTGTTGGGAGACAGGCATATTTACCTTATGATGAGCACACTGTTGTTTTATGTTCGGCTATATATGGTTCAGTTGAGACAGATGTTTTGCAATTTTTTTATAATTCTAACAACATTCACGGCGATGAAATGTATCTTTTAAAAAAGGGTAGAGCTATAACTTGGTTTGGAGAAAGTATTTTTGAAAAATCTCTTGATCCGTACTTACCTATTGTAGTTGAGCCTGAGCTTGATATATGGCAGGATACGCCGTTTAATAGTGGAAATGAACAAATACAAGATATACCATTTATTGGTACTGTAGATATGGTTCAGGATATACCAATAGAATAGAGGACTTTATGCCAATTATTTTTAAAGCAATCAGAAGAATTTTCGAAGAAATTTTCGATGATATCGAAGATGGACAAACTCTGATTTCTAAAACTGTTGACCCTGAAGTTGGGGCTAAGTTACACGGCTATAAAATTGACAACATTGGGCATTTAAATTTAAATAAAGATGAACTTGCTCCTGTTGCAAATGTTAAGCTTAACGATTTAAGCGGAGCCGATCCAAGAACAGTTTTAAAACTTGGTACCGATAAGAAGCCAAAAGAAGAAACTGTAAAAATTACTGAAGTTGATAATGATAGTGGTTCCCTTGTTGGAACAGATCTTGAGGACGTTTTAATAAATCTTCAATCTCAATCAACATTCAATCTTTCTGTTCCAATAAGTCAATTTGATACGACTGTAACTTTTACTGGTGAAGCCGGGACCATTGCTGAAAATAATGGAAGAATAATAGCGTTTGAATCAACATTTGATAAGGTTACTGAAGATATTGTTGTTGTTTGGAACTCTATAGGAATGTTTTTACTTAACAATGACGGTACCAAAATTCAGCCTGGACAAATTAAAGTAGGTCAAACTGTACTAATGTATTTTAAAGGTACCGAAATGATTTTGATTGGTGCTGTTGATGTAATTAAGGGCGGCTCTTTTTATGGTGATGTTGGTTTTGGTGTTGCTCCTGATGCAGATTGGGACGGTCATTCTTCAGATATCAGACAGGATAGATTGGGTCATAATGGATCTAGACAGCTTCAAAAAGCAGCTGGTAAAATATTTAAGGCTGAAGGGTCAAACTATAGGACTGAAGCGGCTAATTTAGATACGGCAAGTCTTTTAACTCAGATAACAATGGGTACTACTGAGTCAAACATTCCCGGCTTTGCAATGTATGCTGATGATGATGACGGTATGTATTATGTTGCATACGCTACACAGGTACCAAATCAAAAAGTTTTTATAGCAACATTTGATGATATAGCCGATACTACTCCATTGTGGGAAGTAGAAGTTTTGTCAACACCTGGATTTGTTGTTGCGTTTGGTGAATTTCACAAAGATAAAGACGGCACTATTGTTCTTTTTGCACACACCGAATACCCTGATATTACTCCAACAAGATTAATAACATCCATTAATCAGGGTCAGAGTTGGGTTGCTACTAGTTTTGCGGCAGCAATAAAGGTATCAGCAATGAGTAGTGAAGGCTTAATTGTTATGCAAAGCCTATCACCTGGAGCCGCTGTTTCTACGTATTTGGTTGATGATTTGGCTGGGACTCCAACATTAGTTGCGAGGGCATCAACATCAGTTCTAGGTGGCACCGATTATCCTGTATCTGCATCAATTGATCCAGACACAGGAAGAACATTTCTTTGTGTTCCTGATGGTGTATTTTATTCTGATGACAATTGTATTAGTTTGAGTTCTCTAGTAGATCTAACGGGCGATAGTGTTACGCCCATGTACGCGTTATCATTTGGTGAAAAAATATTTGTTCAAGGTGGTGTAAAAGTATATATAGTCAATACTTCTGGATCAGTGTTAAAAGAATTACCAGCATATTTAGATCCTAATATCACGAACGGAAAAACAATAAGAGATAGTTTAGGAAGATACACAATATTGAATAGAAACTCACAGGTTTCTATGGATTTATATTCAATATATCTTGATTATGATAATAACGGTGTAACATACTCACAAGACCATCAAATCCAACTTACTGAAACATCAGGGTATGTCAGAGATATTGTTTTAAGTGGTATAGTTGGCGGTGTTATTGGTTCTGGTGGCGTTACTGGTTCATCTCAAATAAATATTGCAGGCATCAACATGCGTGTTGATAAATATATTGAAGATGGTGGATCTCAAAAAGAATCTATTACTCGAAACGCTACTGAAATATATATTTCTCCTGAAGATGACAATGTTGATTCGCTCGTTAATTTTGGTGATAGTGTACTTGGACTCTCAAGAAATTTTATTCAATTACTTAGATCTAATATATCAGGAATAATTGATAACTTTGCTCCTCTTGGCTCTATTTATAGGTCAAAGAATGCAGACGGTAGATTAGCAATAAAGAACGACGGAGGCGTATCCTCACTATTGGGTCACCCTGATCCAATGGTTAATATTTTTAAATTTGATGATACTCTTGGATCATCTGGTATAGATGATGGATATATACGGCTTAATGATGCTGACATAGCTGTAACTCCTTCTATTTATTTATCTCATTACGACACGCTAGGAGTGTCAACACAAAATAAATTAGAATCTTTTGACACTGAAATGGTTGTCTCTATATCGTCTATTGATCAAAAAACAGGTGTAATGTTTTCATGCGAGGGAACAACTTTGGATGGAGTGAGTACAAGAATTACCACAGATTATATAAGCGGATGGGGACCAAATGGTGTAATTGGTTTTTTACCAGGAGAATTATTATTTGTTAGATACACTCCAAGATTAGCAATTGTTGTCGGCCCATAGTAAATGAATGCAAAGATGATAAAAAAAATAAATTAAAATTTAATAAAAACAAGATGAGGAAATTATGACAATTCAATCACCATTAGTAGTAGAATCTGAAAAACTTGCAGGAGCTCTTGCGGGATGGGCTGTTATTTATACTGCAACAGATGATGATTACTCTGATAGTATTATCATAAGAAATACGCTTACAACAAGAATTAGGCTTAGATATAATGAAGATGATGCTGATGGTAAGTATATTACTGTGAATGCAGGTGAAAAATTTGTTATTGATGGAATTAAGTTTTACAAGCAGCGCGGTAGAATTATAGAAGCTATTATTGATACTGAAGTTCCTGAATCTCTTAGAATAAACTTGGTTTAATAGTGTTTGGCAGTTCTTTTATACAGGATAATTGGGTAGGAAATAAGATTGTTTCTGATCTTCTTGATGCATGCAATATAACGGTATACAAAAATAATGACACTGGTGAAACTTATAGTATACCATTTGTACCATGCGGTCAACTGTATGTATTGGATGAACCACTAACAGTATTAGGTCAGAACTTGGCCATAACAGGAGTATAGAATGAGTTTTGAATCAACTAATATGACAACAAACTTTCCTTTTGCAAGTGCGGCACAGTACGCATTAGGGAACTATGTAGAGATACAAGAAGACGCAACACCACCAAAGATTTATGAGGGTGGTATAAACACTACTAGATTGGCTACAACACTTGAGGTTGGTCTAAAAGCGGATGGTGAAAACAATTCATTTACCGATATAACTGATGGTGATGTTAGCTCTAATTCTGCTGTTGATGTTGACGACCCCTATGGTTATCAAAACATTGTTAAGATACCAAATGATCCTGATGGACTTGATGCTGATGAGCTCGGTCGTGGTAGCTCTATTGAAGTTGGCTCTGTACGTGTAATTATTGCCCTAGAAGGCAATATGGATGTATCAGAGATAAGATACCTCAATTACATGCAATCTAACACTGGTGGTAGTACAAGAGGTGTTAATAACTGCAACATATATGTTCTGCCTTTTGAATGGGAACCAGATACACGATACAACAGAGACACAGGACACGATCCTGTATTTAGTGGAGCCCTCAACATTGCTGCCGATAGAACGACAGTGCAAGCAATAGTATTAGGTGCTCCTGTAATTGGTGCATACATAGTTATTGATATAGTTGATAATCACGGAAGTGCTGCATATGTTGGGCTAAGGTCTATGTGGCCGTATGGTGTTGTTGATACCGCTGTATTGGCAGATGCTGAAAGTACGGTACTCAAAGGCGATGTTCACGGCAATTTTGTTATACCTGAAAAATACCCAGCCGTTGAAATTCTGGTTTCTCCTGATCCAAAATCAAAACTTATGACAACTAATTTTGATGAAGTCATAGATGGTGGTGCGGGAACTTGGATTTCTTCCGGTACTGGAACGGTATCAAGTGATGCGACTGATTATTTTAATGGCACAGCTACAGTACATATAGAAACAGCTACTGACGCAACAGCAACAGAGGCAAAACTTACACTTGGCTCCTCAATAGATCTAACAAATTACCAGACATTAAGACTGTCAGCTAAAGTTGAAGAGGGTAAAAAAGATGCTGTAGATGATGTTGGCGGTGTTGTATTAAAACTCGATTCTGCAATTGGTCAGCGTGTTATTGATATATCAAAATATGTAAAAAAACTAGCGGAAATTGGCCGTTTCGGATTGTTTGACGTTTCGATGAAGACCGGAAATGGTAACGACAGAGCAGGTAATAGCATTGTTGATAGTGGTACATTTGATATAACAACAGTTACAGATATAACAATAGAAGCAAAAGGGAAAGCAGCTCAAAGCTCAGAGATAATTTTTGATCAGTTGTTTTTCTTCGAAACAGAACTAGATAAAGGTGTAATTTTATTTGACTGGGATGATATCAGTGATACATTACCTGACGAAATAATGCCAATACACTCTAAATATGGTTTTTCTTTTTCTATGGGCTTTGTTGGATCTGCTTTTTTATCTAGTGTATCAGGCGGGTGGGATTCCGATTCTACATGGTTTAAACAGGCTTTACGATACGGGTGTGGCATCTCTAATCACTGTATGACCGGTACTGGATGGATTGATAGCGAAAACACTGATGCGATGATAAAAGAAATATTTGATGCTAGGGAGATTCTACGACAAGAGGGTTTGTCTGATAATTACGTAATGATTTACCCAGAGGGTAGATTTGATGGTAATAGACTGGCTGTTGCTGAAAAGTTTTTTAGAAGCGCAAGGACAACTCAGTTCGATGGTCCGCGTACTGTTCAATGGCCTATAGCAGAGCCGCACATAATGAACGCATTTAGATTGAGTAGCGTAAATTCTCTACAAGATGCAAAGGATGCAATAGATCATTGTGAAGCCGAAAAGTCTATACAAAAATTTTACTGTCACTTTCTTGAAACCCCTGCTGGTACACTCAGTTGGCCTGCTGCCGATGTGGATGCACTATATGCTTATGCGGCAACAAAAAATGTAGACATACGATCAGAATCTAAACTAATGTCTGGTAATTAATTATGGCATGCATGGAGCCACAAGTTGGCAATATACGCCTAACAGACGGAACCCTGATAGGTTACAGAGATCCAGACACAGGAGTGTTTACTCCTGATGTGGCCTTTCCTGATGTTGAATTTGTCGAGGATAAGTCTTGTAATACGAGCTGTAATTATTCTACATATTTTAACGGCGTCGAAAATATCGATGTACCGTTTGTTTATAATTTCGAGGTTGATGCATGGAATCCTAACACAGGCCCGTCAAAATTCGATGGTAACTATCCGCAACAGATTAGATCCGGTGGCGTTGATATGATAACTGATGGCACAATTGAGAATTTTAAATACACTCTAGGGTCTGGCTATATTGACGATGCTTATATATTTGCATTTGGCGTTGATAATGCGGATAGAATTTATTGTGTCCATGATTTGACATTTAACCGTATAAGATTATTTGTCTATGTTGGTGGCATTCTTAAGGCGGCAAGATCAAGCCCTGGCAGTGTCGTTTTTGAGGGGCAGTATTATAGATTTGAACTCGTAATAAATTCAACGGATTTAGTTAGCGCGAAGAAAATTAGAGTCGATGCGTATGACGCCGATGATGTATTAATTACTACTACAACCGATTACGTTACTGACTTCACGGGCTTCAAGCTTTTCACAAAATTCAACCTATTATCTGACTTTGATGAAATATTCCAAATGACAGCAGATGTACACTCTCACACGTCTACTACCATGGGCGATAGTTTCTTCACAACAAGATTGAGAGAAGAAGACAGCGCAGACTATTACAAAGTGTTAACGGATAGCGCAGAGAAATGGACCATCATACCTACCGATCCTACCGGCTCAGATGTGTTTTACCCTAACTACACTTACCCGACTTCGCTTATACCCACAGGTACATTTAATCTGGGGATAATGGGCGATAGTCTAAGCGATAATATACTTTCTAGTAGCGATTGGATTTATCATGCAAAGGCATATTACGACTATATAGGTGTTACAGATATCAACTATATTAATAATGCTCAAGGTGGTGCGAAATCATATAGATATGCTCCAACAAGCCCAACGCCAGTATTAACAGGCGGTACTAATTATGCGCCACCTGACACGGGCATAAACTCTACATCGTTAATAGCTTCTGGTATACATTTAGGCATATGGTTTTTAGGTCAGAATGATAATACAGCAGGCTTTGATTTAACCGAGAGTGAGGATGTATTAGATGCTGTGATAAATGAATTTGCAGTAGCGGGAATACCGTTAATCATATTTACAGCAATGCCAAGAGATATAACGGAGCCTACCGAGGTGGCTTGGTCGAATAGTTTTAGTGCTACAGTTAGAACAAAAGCTTCTGCTAATGTAAAAGTTGTGGACCCCAATATATTACTAGGCCTAAACGGGTCACCTAATTATAGGGATGCGACATACTTTGCCGATCTCTACCACACAAATTTACCAGGTGCCCAAAGGTTGACAAGTGGCGATCCAACATTACCGCTAGACGATACAATGCGTGGAATCACAGATAGAATAGATGAATTCTTTCCTACATTGCCTAATTTAGTCAGTGACACAACATGCACAGTAACAAGCGGACAACAACAACTACAAATTATACAACCAGCGGGTATAGCACAAGTTATAGATGGGAAATTTCAATTTATCTTAGTACCATAAGGATTTTATAATGTCAAATGAAGTAACAGTAAGAAGCAACTCAAGTACATCTAACCAAGAGTATTTGGCGAATGGGATAGCCGGTCAAAAACTTACAATGGTAAGCGGGTCCCCACGATGGGTAAAAGAAGATAATGTTATCACCGTTGCAAAAAATGGGGGTGATTTTACTACCATTAAAGATGCAATTGCAGCAGCTTCTGGTACGGTAAATACCTCAGTGTTAGTATACCCAGGAGTGTACTCAGAGGACAACCCAGTTGTTGGCAAACTACTTACAACAGTAAAAGCGATTGGGGGACAAAATACTGTAGTGGTGGAAGCTGCTAATGCAGAGGAGCATCTATTCAGTGCAGTGAGTTCTTTTTTCGTTCAGGACGTAACATTAAAAGATGTGGTCGGTGTTGGGAAATACGCTGTTGACTTTGATACGGGAACGGGTGTTGTATTAGCTGAGAATATTATACTTGATAATTGTTCGAATGGGTTTCACCAAAATAACCCAACGGGACAACTATTAGCTAATAACATTGCCGTAAGTGGTACGACAAATAAAGTAGTACACGTTGAGGCGGGTGCGGCTATTGCCCGAACTATATCTGCAATTGGTAACGCAACTATCGACACGTTAATTCACGCAGATGGCGCTTCCGCTGTAGTGACTATTAATAATATCACATCAACTAGTAGCAACCTAACTACTGCTATACGGGCAGAAAATGGAGCTATATTATTAGGTAACATTGGAACATTAACCAATATGACTGACGGTCTTTTAGCCGATAGTGGGGCTAACGTTAGTATTCTCGGTTTGACCATAAGTAATGCACAGACTGATGCTTTTAGAATTGATCCAAATGGGTCGGGCACTAGTGTGGGAATATCTTCTTGTATATTCAGAAATTCTGCTCGATATGATGCTTATATTAATTCATCTACAGCTGTTGTTTCAGGGTTAGCACTTGTCTCTATTGATAAAATTGAATTTGTATCTGGTGCATTGCTGACAGGGGCAATCATTGACTCGAAAGAAGATGATGAGGGTTTTAAAGTTATTGGTGAGCTCGATGTAGGGTTACCTGAACATGGTAGTGAGTCTTCTTTAGGTGAAGGAGATAGCTACACTCGTGGGATGTTGGTTTATCAAGAAGCAGCCGCGGGTGGTTTTACTGACGTTTCTACTGTTGCGAGGTCAGCGAGTGGTTCATCTTTCGCATTACCTGGAACAGCAGAAAACGATGCGATATATGTTGCAAGTTCTTTAACCAATGGTGGTATTCTTCATCATTATGGTATTAAAGCTAATTTGGAAACAGCTATGGTTTTGGGGTCGGGTGAATTGGTTTCTGAGTATTGGAATGGATCAGCTTACATTGAATTTACCACATCGAGTATTGAGGCCGATGCCGACTATATCCCATTTGCAAATAAAATATTTGAAAGAACTGGATCTGAACATATTCGGAACAATCCATACATTACTCCATTAATCACTGCACATGATCCAATGTCAATTGGCACTGATTACTATTGGATTAGATATAGAGTAAAAACGGCCATCACAACTGCACCAATATTTCAACAGTTCAAATTACACACAAATCACACGGAGTTTAATTCTGATGGATGGCCTGAGTATTTCGGGAAAGCTCGACCTATTGGTAGGCTTAGTTGGGATCTCGGTGTTATGGAAAAGGCCGGAGCAGATGCAGCCGACCAAGATCTGTACTTAGGTGAATTTTTAGATGTGGGGCGAAAAAAGAATCGTTTCGACAATGCAAAAACATCTCGTGTTGGTTTTAATTCCGTACTTCCTATGGATTGTGATACGAGTGCACCTATTATATTCCAATGGAGTGTTATAAGCTCAGGAGTATCTGGTGGTGATGTTGATTGGGTTATCCGTTGGGGTGCTAGTGATGTTGACTCAAATGTCTATAGAACAACACCAGGAATACCTGCACCAGGACAGAAGACGATAACAACTTCCCTTGCCGCACCAACTGCTTCAGATAAGAAACAGTGGTATCAGGTTGAATTAGACATCTCGGATATCGTGTCAAGGAGGGATGGCAGTTTCCCCGATGGATTATGGGTATCAATACAGAGATCTGGGACCGTAGATTCCCACACAGATGCAATTTCTTTGGTGACATTGAATGCCAATTACACTAAATGGAGTGAGGGCGGCCATGTTAATATATAGTGTTAATTATGTGTAAAAATAATAATGTTGAAAACGTGGTAGAGTTCATTAAAACGAACCATTAAGTAAATAAATATTTACATTTTAGTTTATAGGGTCATACAAAATGAATAATGAGAATGATACAGAAGATGTTACAAAAAAACGGCGTAGATCAACAGACAATAAACAACCTGAAGCATCTATTTTATCGACCGGTAATAGTCTTCGTCATTGGTTTATTAGCGGTGTTACTGTTGGTGGTGTTATTGGCGCTCTCTTTCTCTCTGGGCGAGCCTCCGCAACGATGGATACAGCTGTAAATACAAATATTAAACAGGATGAGCAAATACTTGTCCTTACTAAATTGATGTATGAAGAGCAGTCTCAAGGTAGAGAGCTTTTGACTATATTAAAAAATCAAGGTGAGCAGACAAAAGAATCTGATGGGCGTTTTGAAGATATGCTTAAGGAAAGCAACGAGCTTCAGAGAGATAACCGTGAAAAGATAATAATTCTCAATCAAAAGATATCACTTATAGATAAAACAAAAGTTATTGAGTTGGCGTATTTAGATAATTAATAGGTATTTTTATGCATAGTATAGATATTGAATATATTTGTGGAAAGTGTGGGGAAATCGTTGCAAATGGCGTTGGGCCTTCTGGAATGCCAACTGTTACAACTATTTTAAATAAACTTCCATCAAGCAGTATTTTTTATCGTGATGCCTGTCAGCACGATGATGATTATCATCAGCAAATTGGAAAGGTTAAATCTGACAAATTGTTTTTGGCAAGAATGAAACAGTCCGTTTGGGATAAATACCCTGTTGTGGTGAGAAAATCTTGGTATAGCTGGATTAATCCTAAAAAAGTAATGTCATCTGCAGTAACATTTATTGATTTTTCACAGAGACGATTCTTTATATCTAGAGCTTGGATAAATTACTGGTTTGTGAAAACTAGAGGAGCGAAGGCCTATAAAGAAGGCGCTTGCTCATTTTTGAAAATTACTTAGATCTCTATCCTGCAATGTTTTTTTGAAAATATTTTGTATGAATAAAAATGTTTTTTAATTATAGATTCTAAGTCTACGAGATCAACGTCTTTATCTGCAACAGTTATATAGTATTCGCCTTTAACACTAAGAGCTCTTCTTACTATAACGGTGACCCCTTCAAACATTGATTTTACAGTGTTGTTATCTAATGACGATTCTTTTTTCATATACCTTTAACCTTTCCCGTTCTTATAAAAAATTTAACGGAAACAAAATTCAGAGAATCACCTGTTTTAGTCCATGAAACAAAATCAACATCACTAAATAAATCACCTGTTATGAATTGATTTTTTTGCAAATAATAATAGTCCTGGTGACGGGCTCCATTACCAAAATAAGTGTACACTGAATCTGCTGTAATTGAAAAACAAATTTTCTCTACTGTTGAGTCACACCATAATCCTTGAATATTTCTGCTGTCGTCTGGACGTGGTTGTATTATACACCCGACCATTAGTATTGATATTATGAGTAATAGACATTTCACCCCTCACCCCCTTGTTGCTTCCAGATAAGATTTTTAAACACCTGATTCCATTTACCAAGAACGCTACCCCTAGTCAATCCACACCCGTCACACATGTAAGTATCAGGATAATTAATCAGCTCGAACCGTTCAATACTATCTCTGCATGTTGGGCAACTCGTATCCTTATCCTCTGATTTGAGGAGGGATTTGATTTCCTCAATGTATCGCATTATGTCGTGCACATTCATTGTTGTTTTTTTATGCTCTAGCCATATTGTAGATACATATAAAGAAAACTCATTAATCTTCTTCACAGCCTCTTCTATATTCTTATTCATTGGTTGCCTCTATTATTTATGTGCGATGCCTCTATAGTTTTCAGCTATAAATTTTTTGCACTCTTTAATCATGTTGCTATATTCAGGATCTTTAACATTTGATACTATCACTGAAGGTCTAAATACGACTTCACCATTGCCATATTCCCTAACTCCATGGAATGCGTCACTCATACAGTTCGACACTAACTCAATTACAAGCCTTACTGTGTCATTGTTTTTATTTTTATAATATACCATATATCATCCATCCTTTTGGGTTAAAGTAAGTCCATTGATTTATTAAACAAGAAAGCGCATTCAACAATAATGCCATTATCTGTTTCTTTTTTAGATCTGAAATGTTTACACTCTTGGCAACTAGCGGATCCAACTTTCCATGCTGTAATCGTAATAGAAGTATACATGCCGTGCGGACAAGTGGTTTTACACATACCAGGCATTTCAATAACACCTTGTATGTTTTCGTATTCTATTTCATCAGCCATCCCTACCCCTCCAACACATTGCGTATTTTGGTTAGAAGAGACTTCTCAAGTATCTCGGCCTCATATTCAGTCCAAGATATATCGAAATCTTCATCAGTTGTGTTTAGTTCAGACAGTGACTCTCTAACTATTCCGTTAAATCTATTTATCAAAGCCTCCTCCACTTTCGGGGGTTCGGTTCTGGTGTTCCATTTTCCGGTAACATTTTCACGAGAGTCAAAACCTTCTTCCCCCCATTTCATATCATCAAACATCTGCAGGCCACAATTATCACAGCCTATTAGGTAGTCACAACCTTCTGTCTCTTGAATTGTTACTTTATCCGATCCGCAACATGGACACGGATTCAATTCCAAATTTTCCATAATTACTTTTGCTCCTGTTTAATTAATTCACAACTACACTCATGGTTTTTATGATGGAAATAGTCAAACGTAATTCCGCTTAGTATCCAAATTGCAAGCATGATAATCCAAGTAAAAATAAATCGTATCACAATCGCCTCCTATCGGCTTACGGGTGGTTTTGGTTTAAATCCTTTGCAATAAAAATCAGGTTCCACATTTATCTGAGCACCCTCGTGCGTATATACCTGAACCAAGTCTTCGCTATTATTACACAAAAGCATATCTGGTATATCTATATCATTTGAACAATGAATACATTTATCGCATCTGATCTCTTGTGGCGATACGGTGGAGAGGATGTTCGTAACTATTTTTTTAGATATGTCTTCAAAAACCTGCATATTATTCCATTCTATATCAATAATGTTTGCTGTTTCAATTACTAGTTTATCAAAGTTTAATTCTTTTTTCATTTGGTAGTCCTTTTTGTTTTACTATATCATAATTTAAAATAAAAATACAAAGCGTCAACAAATTAATAACAAAAGGTTGACAATTATAAAACAATCTTTTTATACTTTGAATAAATAAAAAAGAGGAATTATGAAATACAGTAAAATTGAATCTATGATTTCGGGGGCTTCAAAAGTTCTTGTTTGGGAGCAATTGAAAAAAACACCAATAACTAGATCATCTGTTCTTGCTGAAACAATTGATAAAGACCCTGGAAACGTTTCAACAATATTAACTGGATTTGTTGCTGATGGATACATAGAGAAAGTAAAGAGAAAAAGTAAAATTTTAACAGGCCTTTATCAAATAAAGAAATGTCATAAAAACGATTTAGAAGAGGTTGAAAAGTAATGAGAATAAGTTCTTTAGTTGAGTATCTTCCTAGTTCTGGAAGAACAGTTATTGTAGATATTGACAATACAGTAGCACAAATGAACCCTGATCGACAGGGTTTTATTGATTCAAGGCGGAAAGATTGGGACGCTTATTACAGTATGAGCTTTGAAGATACCCCAATTAGAAGCACTATATGTGTTGTTCAAATGCTTTTTGTAGCTGATTATAAGATTGTTTTTTGCACTGGTAGAAGTGAGAGAGTAAGAGAGCAGACTTTTAATTGGATAAGAGAGCACATTATCTCTATAGGTGATTTCGATCTTTTAATGCGTCCTGATGGTAATGAGTCTCAAGATTGGGATGTGAAGCCAAAGCTTATTAAGGATCAAGGAATAAAGCCAGAAGATGTGATTTTTATTCTCGAGGACAGGAAGCGCGTTGTTGCTAAATGGCGTGAATTAGGGTTTGAATGTTGGCAGGTTGCCAAAGGAGATTATTAGAATGATTAGTGAATCAAAAATTAATAAAGCAATGGCGCGTATGAATAAAAAGAAATCTCCTTTTAAAGAGAGCTCTTTTGTTGAAAGGACTGCAAAATCAAGTATCAGTGAAAAAAGAATACAGGACCGCTTGAAAAAAGATTGCAAAAAAGCAAAGAAAAATCTTAAGGCATCCAGAATTAAAAAAGCTGGTAAATAATGTTTGGTGAAAATGAGGCTATAAGAGTTCCCTCTTTTCAAAATTACAGATACAACAGAACTACTAATAAACTGTATCGCGGTATATTTGGAAACATAGAGGTAAGACCCGATTCTGATGGTGTTTTTCACATGAAAAAAGGGGGATATCCAAATAAACACACAAAAGAATCTCTTCTTGCTATAACAGATGCAAAGAAAATGAGAAAATCACCAGCTAAAATTGACGGTCAAAAAACGCTTAATAAGGATGAAATAATAGAGGATTTTAAAAACGGTCTTGATATTACAACCGCCTTAAAAAAGTATCACATAAGCCATCCAACGGCAAAAAAATATAGAATTATTGCAACAGGAGCATAATATGTTAATAACTAAAAAAAGACTCAAAAAATTAGAATCCGATTTATTTATATTGGAATGTGAAAAAATGGACTTGAAAAAGTGGTTACTTCACTAAAAGTGAAGATAAAAGAAATTTGTCATTGCAAAAATGTTTCAATTCATGAATCCGGGGGACCTGAAAGATTGAAGAAATATTATAAAAAATGTGTTGATTGTGACGAAGAGCAGGCAATTACTAAAGAACAATTTCTTAAGTTAAATATTGATGCTATGAATGGAGCTCTTGCTGAGATTAAAAATAATCCTGATGGAAAGTTTTTTGATAATTGTGGTGAATTGTATAGTCTTGCAAGAAGGCGATCGAGACAATACAATAAAACAGGAGTTATATCAATTCCATTACTTAAAAAAAGTGTTTTTCAAGGTCTTCTCAAAGATGTAATAAAATAGTTTGACTTATGAAATAGCTCTTGATATGGCGTTTGTTACTCTTAATGAGTATATAAGCGCCGAAAGGTCAAGTAAATTTAAAGGTGCTGAAATAAAGAAGCAGCAAACTCTGCTTGTTCGTCTTTTGGCTTATTCTAAAAAATTCAAATTACCTGAACAATTGTATGATGTTCATATTATTTGGGAAAAACCCAATAATATGCAGGATCATGATAATATTGCTTTTGCCAAAAAGTTTATTTTTGATGGTTTAATTGATGCCGGAGCATTAAAAGGTGATGGAGCAAAGCATATAAATAATTTAAGTGATTCATTTGAGCTTAATAAAAAGGCTCGTTATGTATCTTGTTACGTGATTTTTGATAGTGCTGAATAAATATTGCTAATAGCACTTATTTATAACCTTTTTTATTGACAACGTATTACGAATAGTGTATATTTGTAATACAGAAGTGATCAACAACAAGGACTACCAAATGACACACATCAGAATGACTCAAAAAACTTTCGGCAAAAAAACTCAGAAACTTATCAAATCAATTCTTCCTTCAGCTAAAACTTCTAAGAAAGTTTCAACTTATGGCGTTAGTGATTATGTTATAAGGGATGCTTCTGGAAAAATGGTTGCTTGCTGGTTTCACAAAGGTCTTTTGGAACTTCCTGTTCTTGTAATAACTAATGGTGATGATAACGGAATTTATACAGAGCTCAATTAGGGCTCATTAGGAATTAGTATGACTTTAAGAATTGAAACCGAAAAGAAAACTTTTAATCCTTCTGGAGAGATGGCGATAAAGCATTGTATTAGAGAGAATAAGGGTAAAATTATTAAAATTGGTAGGGTTAAATGAATTCTGATCAGTTGGAAAAAATTGGAAAAGCTGGTATAGTTGCATTTGCTGCAGGTAATCAGCTTGGAAAATCTTTATTGATTTCTGATTATATTAAATGTTTGTGGGGTCTTGAGGAGACTTTTGAGGCAAAGGCTGAAATTGGAAATTTGTTGCTTGGTGCTAAATGTAAATTGTCAGAATTTGATATATTTTTAAATGCTCTTGAAAGTATTTATTCTCAACTTTCAACACAAGATCATTTAATAAAAATTATTGTAGAAGAAAGAGTAAAGCCGGCAATTGAAACTATTCTTAAATTAAGGGGTTTTGAAGGTGTAGAAGTGTCTTCTACTAATGATTTTCAAGATTCTGGAACAATATCTATACATTCTGCTAACGAAGTTCTTTGCGTTGATAAGCTTAAATATAAGCTAGCGTTTATTGATGAAGAGCCTGAAGATTTTGATGTAAAAAATTTAAGACATTTTCACAATCAAAAGCCTAAATATAAAGCAAATGGCAAACCTAAAAGAAGGTGGTTTTAATGTCATCATCACCAATAACAATAATTTATGAAGATTTAAGTGTTGAAAATTATTCATCATGGCCTAAAATGCAAACGGCATATCCTGATTTGAATATTGGAACAATAAAAAACAAGTGGTATAATTCACCAAAAGATAAATTACTTCCTGTTGGTGAATTCAGATTATCAAAGGGTAAAATTAATCAAAGGAGAGAAAAGTGAAATTACCATTATTTGAGGTAACATTGAGAGCAAAACCAGACAATGAAACTTTTACAGTTGGAGCTCCTGGTATTGAAACAGCAAAGCTTTTAGTTATAAATAAGCAAAAGGCAACTCTCAGAGACATTGTTGAGGCTGTGAAATGTTAAGAATTACCGCTCAAGTAGATATTGATACGGATCCTATGGCTATAAAAACATTTTCTGATGCTATGGATGCAAGAGGGAAAAAGATAGCTATACGGCCACTTAAACAGGAGTTAATGATTGATTTTGATGTGGAAAATCATTCTGAAGGTCTTGAAATAAGGCAAATGATAAGGGAGAAATTGCTTGATTTTTCAAAATGTATTGAGTTGTATTTGTTTGTTGTATTTTGCTGTAAATGCGGTGAAGTTATTAAAGATGAAAATCCTGGGCAAATTAATCTCGATAAAGAAAGTTATCATTATGAATGTTAAAAAGGTAATTCCAATTTGCCCATATTGTAAAACAGCAGGTTCAAAAATACAGAAGTATAACGCTAAATGTGAAGTTTGCGAGATATCTTTCTTTTTTGATGAATAATTTATATATTAGTTAATGCGTTGAACCGGTGCCACGGGTCAACGTTCGGTTGTTTCTCATACCAAATGTGGAAAGGTCAATTGTTTCAATTGACCTTTTTTGTTTTTTAATATTTATTTGGCTATATCCCCTTGTTTTTTATTTTCAATTGAATTATCTTCATTATGTGGACGGAAAGTACTGGGCTTTATAACCCCAACAACTACCCTCCGGCTCTCACTTTGAGTGTCCACCATGTTCCCATGAGGGGAACAAAACACATATAGGAACATGTAAAGACTCTAAGGTAATTTCTTTACATCACATTGAATTAAAGCCAATAACAGGCGTTTTGTCGTACTGTTTCCAGAGCTTTTATTAATTTCCGATTAGACAGGTAATGCTGTCGATGCGAGCGCTTTTAGATCTTTATCCGGCTCATTGAGAAGACCGGCTCATTGGATTTAACGCCTTGTGGTTTTAATACCATGCTGTTTCATGGCTGCGGCTCCAACCGGGGTAGTTCTTTGATTGCTTACGTGATGCGTAAGCTATATCTTAACCGCTCACCTTCCGAAATAGTATAGAACATTCACTCACAACATTTGGTAAATATGGCAAAAATAACTGAAAGACAGGTAAGTAAATTGAGACAATTATTGATTAAGTTTAAACAGAAGAATAACCTTAAGAGGCTAAGAAATCATGAAATAGAGTTCTCTGAGGCATCTTATTTAATAGGCACACTAATTAAGGAATAAGTATGAAAGAATCTCCAGCATACAAGAGAATGACTCTTGTTGAAGATTATGCTGCTGTAAAGCTTGCAGTGTCTGTTCATGGTCGAAAAGAATCAATACTTTTTGCAAATGAAAACAATTCAATAAGATATAATCATGCAGTAATTCACAGAGTAATAGCCCATTTAGGCGGTTGGGATCATTATTGTAAAATGATTAAAGCAATGGATATTGAAACATTTGAACGTATTTATAAAAGGATATGGGAAAATATACAAGAGTATCCCAATAGTGATCATTGTATAGGTCTTTATGAAAAAATGACAGGAAGATGTAAAAAGCTTATCAATGCAAAAACTAATAAACATGTTTTTGCTGATGGCTCTTCATTGGTTGTAAACCCTGCAACTGGAAAACTTGATTATCAATCGGAAATAAAGACAAAAAAATAATATTAATTATTATATTAATGAATGACTTACAAATCAAAACAAACAACTCAAAGGTTAATAAATGAAACTAATGATAACTTTTCTGCTTGTGTTGATTTTATCAGCGATTGCTTTTGGTGTGGAAACATCAGGAGCAAAATCTGTTATTGAAGCATCAGTGGATTCTCTCGGGATTGAAAATGTTGAAGCAAACAACATTTCTGAAGTCCAGGGTGATATTTCTATTTTATATGGTGATATCATTTATAATAAAAAATTGCGTGATGTTGATAGGCGAAGTGTTGAAGACGTGTCCTATATAGGCTTAAATAATGATCAATCTGTATTGCTTTCTTATGGCAAACCTGAAAAGGATGGTTCGTTTATACGATACTGTAAAACGGTAGGCGCATAAGCGCAGTAAAACAGATTAAAGCTACATTACAACCTCATCCTACTGCCATTGGATGAGGTTTTTTGTTTTTAAAGAGCTGCCATTTTTTGAACTGCAACTCTATTTTCTTCGGTTATGTTCAAATATCGTCTAGTTGTTTTTGTATCAGCATGATTCATTAAGTCTCTAACACTTTCAATATCAACATGCTGGTTAAGCATCAAATCAGTTGCGCATGCCTTCCTTATGCTGTGAGAAGAGCATTGTGATATATTTCTTTTCCCAATAAACTTAGTCAATTTATCATTTACCCCCCTTGATGTTAATGGGGTGCCTTTGTTACCAAAAAACATTACAGAGCTATTTGGTAGATTATTTAATTTAGGTCTATAGTCATTAAGTAGATGATACAGCATCCCGCGCTCCCTGGAGTTCCTGCAGTAAACAAATATCTTTTTACGCTTCCCTGTTTTTTGTTCCCACATATCAATATTTTCTTTTACCTGCCCATCAGGAAGATAAACTTGCTCTTTGGTGATAGATAAGACATCACCAATTCTAAGTGGTCCCTGATACTCGAGAGCTACAATAGTTGACATTCTAATGTCACCATCTTTTTCAAACTCATCAATGATATAATAAACCTGCTCTTTTGTTAAAGCAACAGCTGCTCTAGCCCCTGTTTGTTTGCGTTTGGCCATTTAATCACCTTTGTAATTGTCGTTATTAGCCAAATATAGGTATTAAAAGTTATAACGACTGAAAATGTATACAAAAGGGAAGTAATTTATCTTTTTTTCACAAAACGTTGCGTTTAATTGCTATATTAATGATCACTTCCTGTCATCAGGTATTGTAGGAAGTGATTGAGTAAAATTAAGTAAAAAAATCCGGTTTGTACCGGTAAAAATACTACTTTACTTAGTATAAAAACACATAGTAAAAAGGACTACCAACCTTATGAATATTTTACTGAAACAACGAATTTGCGCAGGAATAAGCCTTGAACAGGTTTTGATTGGTAGTCTCCTGTTCTCGGCTTTCTGCGCATTGATAAAGGACTACCAATGAAAGATCAAGTAAATGTTTTAATTTATCAAAAACACCTAATGGTTGTTGAAACAGAAAAAAACGGAAAATTGGACACTAAAGAATATTATCGTAATTATGATGGTGATTGGGAACGATACGTTCATAATAATAACGGCCATATTTTTATGGGAGTTGGGAGCAAATCGAAGCTCGAGAAGTTATTTCAGGAGAATTGCCATAGAATAGCATCTGATTTGATTAAAAATTCAACTATGGATATTGTTAATCAAATAGTTTTTTTGTCAGAAGAACAATCAAAAAATCAATATCACCGCATTATGATTCCTATAGATCAAGGCAGTGAACAATTAAACAAGACAATTCAGCGTAATTTAGATCCTTGCGCTGAAAGCGATAGATATAAAGAAATATCAATTCAATTAGTTCAATACGCAACAGAAGTTGAAAACAGCTATACTGTTTTATGTTATTGCTCAGAAACAAAAACTCTTTACTCAGGGTCAATTAGCTCTTCTTTTGAGTCAGTTACAATTGAAAAAAGTGATGTGCCTTTTATAAATGCAATTAAAGAAGCTAAGCAGGTATACGGAGAGAATAGTGAGTTTGTAAATTTTTTGCAAAATCACTACAATTTCTATAAGCTTTCAGGGGGCTGCTAATGTGGAGTGAAGATTTTAAAAAAGTATGTAAAATAAATGATGAAAGATTATCTTCATACACTAAAAGAAGTCGGTCTGGGAAAACACAGGTTTTTTATACCGGAAATGACGAGCGTGATTTTGACAGGTATAGAAGCGAAGGAGGCGGACAATCAGGCAATAATGTAACGATGCACGATAAGAAAGATACAATAAGACTTGAGCCACCAGAGAAGCATTATTTTTCTGAATTGATAGCCGGTGAATGGTGGTGGGTTAACGGTTGTGCTGAGTGCATCGGAAATCCTCGTGATTGGATGACTTATGTTGAATGTGATAAACATAATGTTTGTAGGACCTGTAAAACTCCAAGAAGTGAAATTAAAGATATTCCATGGGGCGGTAAGCATGGTTGGGAGTGCAAGCCATGTGCAGATAAAGCTAAAGCCAAGGCGAAAAAAGACGCTCTTCAGGCTGTAGCAGAAAAAGAATATGATAAGTGGGATTATTATTCAAAAAGTGAGATAATTTGCCCTTATTGTGATTCAAAAAAATGTAGTGATGATTTCAATGAAAGTGCTGATATTGAATGCGATGTTTGTGATAACACATTTAGCGTAGAAGTTGAATACACGGTATCATATACTACAAACAGAAAAACAAATGAGGTTTCTAATGTCTAAACTTGAATCAATTGCTTTCATTATATTAATTCTATGTGTTGTTGCAGTTGCAATTAAAAAGCCTTCAAATGAAACTGTCAAAAAATCTGAGCTAGAAAAGCCAAAACCTAAAAAAGAAACTTCTGATATTCTTGATGGTTATTCAGAAGAACAATTAAGAATAATCAAAAAAGCTTTACGAAATCTTAGAGAGGTTCATCAACAGGCAGGTATTGATTTAAGTGTTCATTCAACAGATGAGGTTGAAAATGACTAATGATGAAGCAAGAAAAAAGTTTGTTGATGCCGGTCTTTCATATAAAAAAATCGGTGTATTCGAAATCTCTCTTTTGATTTTAGCATTGAAAAGATCTCTTAAAAAATGGAATAAGAACAATGATTTCAAAATGAGATTGATCATGGTTAGAGATGGAGATAAGAGTTTTTCCAGTGATTTGAAATCCTTGAATCATTATTTTATTCGTGTGAATGGTAATGATTGGAAACACCGTGAAGCTATTTCATTTAATAGAAGTGGAAACATAGGTTTTGCAGGTTGGGCAAGCACTAAAAACTCTGCTCCTATCATTGAAGCGTTCTGTGAATGGATTGATACAATGAAAGCTGAGGGTGTATAATGGTTAATATTTTACCTGAAATCGGAGAAAGTAAATCTTTTAAGTGTTTGAATGTTGACAAAAATACTATTACGATATTGGAAAAACCGTCTGGTAGCTGGATGTGCTCTTTGTGGGTTCGTGATGCTTCAATAAAAAGAATTTCAGATAATGTAATTCAAATAAATGGGACTAAGTTTGATAAAAGCTGTACCTGGGGAAAAACATTTATAAGTGATTTCCATAATCAAAAAAACTTACCAAAAAAACAGTATTTGGAATATGGGTTTAAAAATATCATAGATCGTTTTCTTAAAAAGAAATCTCCATATGTTAATGGGTGGTATGAGTACAGTAATCCAATATCTTATGAATGCATAATTTCACACTTCATTATTAAAAAAGATGGTAAATAATGAATAGAGAAAAATTTGAAAAATTAAAATCAGGAGTTCATCCTGAATTAATTGGATTTGAAGTAAATGAAGCTATTCAGGGTCTTTGTGAATTAGTTGAATCAGCAAATGGACATTTACATAGAGTAGAAATACTGAGAAAGAAATATTTAAAACTTGATGAATTTATTTGTGATGAAATAATGAAAAGTTGCCTTGCTATTAAGGGAGGTATTTCTGAGAAAGAATCAATTAATAATATCTTTAAATTCTATGAAAATAATTGTTCATAATAAAAAGGATGGTTTATAGTGTTTTTTAAAATTGGTTATGCATTGACAGTATGTTTTTTCACTATTTGTTCAGGATTAATGGTAATTGATACTATAAATGATTCTGTTTGTTTAGAAAAACAAAATAATATTATAGTTGAAGAAGAAATTGAAAAAGATCCTGTTATTGGTGAAAAGTGGTTTGTTGACGTAAAAAATCCTGAAGATCCTTTTGAAACTATTCAAGATAAAGAAATTATTCTAATAATAATCGATGTAAAGAAAGGTTGGGTAAGATATAGGTTTGAAAACTCTATAATTTATAACGATGAAAGAGAAGAAATACATATTTTCAAATCTATTTCTAATAGAGTAATTAAAAATGGTGGTGAATAATGAAAGATGCATCACTTCCTAATACTCCTGAAAAGGGGAACTCATACGTAAAAGACACTCTCAGCGCTATAAATATAGATTGCATGGTTGGAATGAGTGATACTCCTGATGGTTTTTATGATTGGGCAATTGTGGATCCAAATCAAGGCAAAAAAATGTCAAGAAGAAAAAATAGATCTGGATCCGTTAAGCAAGAAAACGGTGAAAGATCTCTTGTTCTTGATGGTGATTATTTTAATAGTGATTGGGATGAAGAACCAGCATCAATTGAATATTTTAATGAGTTATTCAGGGTTTCAAAAAATCAAATAATATGGGGAATAAATTATTTTCCATATTTAGATGTTGGTCCTGGTCGTATAATCTGGGATAAGTTAAACGGTGAATCAGACCAGTATGATTGCGAGATTGCATATTGTTCTGCAATTGATAGAGTTGAAATAATTCGATTTATGTGGAATGGTATGATGCAGGGTGAAAATATCAGCAGGGATCCAGTAATTGCAAATAGGCAGCAGGGCAATAAATCTCTGAATGAAAAAAGATATCATGAATGCCAAAAGCCTGTAAAATTATATGAATGGCAAATGAATAGATTTTGCAATACAACTGATAAAATTGTTGATACACATCTTGGATCAGGATCAAGTTTTATTGCAAATAATAATTTTCAAGGATCCAGGAAAGAAGGCTTATTTGTTTCATATGAAAATCACCCGATGATTTTTGGCAGAACAATAGCAAGATTAGATGAACAAACAGCTCAGATGAATTTATTTTAAAAAGGACTACCCATGAAAAACTCAAAACAAAAAGAACTTCCTGAGACTCCTGAAAAGGGGAACTCATGCGAATTAAAGGACAATACAGCTGACAAAAATAAGCTTATAGGTGAATGCTTAGAGGTGATTGATAATGCAAACCTCTTTGAAAAATTAAACATTGCTGATGATGACTTATGGAATGCAATGAGTTGTATAATTGATAAAGTATTATCTAATCAGTCAAATGATTTGTCTGAACAATCTTCTGCATTATCAAAGGTTCTTGAAAATTTTGACTCTGAAATAAAAAAGGTTAAAGCATTTTGCCATCAAAACAGTTTTGTTGCATACAAGCCAATACAAGTAGCGTCTAAATTAATAAGAATAAGAACTTTTATTTTAGATGCTTTTTCAAATAAAAAAACTTAATAAAGGACTACCAATGAATAAAATAAAAGTACTCGCTCCTGGTGAACATGTATTGCCAATGGGAACAAAAGTGAAGGCGCATGGAACATCAAAAGAAGCACCTTATAATCTTGATAGTCAATGGACTGTTGATGCCAAAAAAGGGGAAAAGATTGGTTTAATTTGTGATGAATTTAAAGGTACGTCGCTTCATGTTTACGAAGTTGATTTTTCTGAACTGCAACCATTGCATCCTTCTGTTGATACTGATATTCCTGAAGAAGGTATTGAGTTTGATGATGGTAGAGCTATCCTTCTTGGTTGCGGTAAAAGAGGATTGACATACTATACAAAATCAAACGGTGAAACATATTTCAATAGATGGGAGCATGCTGAGTCTGATCATTATCTTGGATATTTTGAATTAGAAAGAAAACTCCCTAAGACTGTAGAAGTTTGTTCAAGTTGTAAAAATATAGAATGTTGTTGTGTTGTTGACGTGATTAATGATCTCATATTAAACCCTGAAACAACAAGTATTGTAGAAACACCATTTGGTGATATGGTTAAGTTTGAAGTTCCGGATGGTATAACAAATATAATACTCATGTTAGATGCTGGGCATGGTCCATTCCCTAGATGTATGGTTCTTCCACATCAAGTTTATATTCATACTTTAAAGTCTGCAATTGAGCAGTGGAACGTTAGTACTATTAGAAAAGTAAACTCAGTTTCTGTTATACCTGTATCGTCTGATAATTTCATTGAGATAGCGTATCATAAAGATATGAAGGCTAAAAATGATTGATTCTAGAATCTTGCCATCGGTATATATTGTAATTGCAATTATGTCTGCTGTAGTTTACATGAGTAATGGAGATATTAAAAAAGCGATCTATTGGGTTGCTGCTGCTGTTTTAACTATTACGGTAACGTTTTAAGGAGAATATATGGGCTGGTCTGTAGGATATGACAGCAATCATAAAAGAGATGTTGGCTATGGTGTTCCTTCTATTTGTGATCATCCTGATTGCAATGAAGAAATTAATAGAGGGCTCGGTTACGTATGTGGTGGTGATGTCTATGGTGGTGAGCATGGGTGTGGTCTATTCTTTTGCGGTAAACATCTTTATGTTACTGAATTTGGTGTTCAATGCTGTGATAGATGTTCTGAACAAAAAGATCACTTTGAAATTAAGCCTGATACAAAACAATGGATTGAGTGGAAACTTAATGATGAGAGTTGGTGGAAATGGCGTGATGAGAATCCTGAAGAAGTAGAGAAATTAAAATCATCATTAATCAAAAAGGATGGATAATATGATGAATATCACTCATAGGCAACTTTGCATAATAGCATCAAAATATTTGAGAAGCAAAAAGGGTGCTAATAGAACTTACTCAATATGTGAACTTGAAAGAGTTGGTGAAAGTCCAGATGCATTTGGTTTTGGTGGTGGTTTAACTTATTTGATTGAGGCTAAGGCTTCGAGGTCTGATTTTCTATCTGATAAAAGAAAATATTTCAGAAGAGATATGATTCAAGGGGTTGGCGAATTACGTAGTTATATCTGCCCAACTGGATTGATTAAAGAGAGTGATCTGCCTGAATATTGGGGATTGCTGTATGTTAATGCTAAAGGTAAAATTGACGTAATAAAACAGCCACAAAGACAACCGTTTAACTACGGTGAGGAAATGAAAATATTTTGCTCACTGCTCAGGAGGGAAGGTGTAAAACCTCAAGTATTCAGCTATAAAAATTACAAAGAAGAGGCAACCAATGAATAAGAATAAAGTTATCAGAGAATTTATTTACCTATGCTCATCAATGTTACTATTGATAATGACTCCAGTACTTCTTTATGTGGATATAGATAAAAATGGTATCATGGGTTTGTTTCCATGGTTTCCAATGTTATTGGCTTTAATTTGGTTAGTGCCGATTTGCTATAAAGACTTCTTTAAAGAACTATATAAGCTTAATGAGTTCAGGAAAAAAGAGGTTAAAGATAAAATTGATAAGCTTCACTGCGGTAATGAAGAGTCGAGTGAATATGATTGCATATCTACGAAATTGGCAAAATTAAGAGAGTTAATGTCTATACCTGATAAAGATCTAGGACAGGCTGTTTACTCTCCTGAGTACTTTGTTGATTTACTTATCTCTTATGAAGAAGAACGTGTTGCCGACACCGGAAAAACGATGGATGGAGTGGAGGTTGTTGAAATTTCTCATTTTGAAGAGGGAGGCATTCGATTCGGGGTTTGTCCAAATAAAAAATGTCGTGAAACTGTTATGCCGATTCAATCAAAATGTAAACATTGCGGAACAAAACTAATCTGGAATAAATAAGGAAAATACATGAAACCAGAACAATACATTAAAGAAGCGTTAAGAACAGAATCATATGATCTTGAAGGGATATCTGAAAGACTCAAAGAGATAAGAACGATTAGGCTTGTTCATGCCTCTGAGGGTATGCAAACAGAGTCTGCTGAGTTCACTGATGCATTGAAAAAGTATCTCTTCTACGGTAAGGAGATTGATATTGAAAACCTACATGAAGAGCTTG